>Ga0335071_10000430_pt1 | contig 47111 bp, 42 predicted proteins | sample Lox_Sample_15_FD_206724 | JGI IMG/M metagenome (GOLD analysis project Ga0335071, IMG submission 206724) | Soil microbial communities from Loxahatchee National Wildlife Refuge, Florida, United States - Lox_Sample_1.5 | ecosystem: Environmental > Terrestrial > Soil > Wetlands | place: USA... | reverse complement strand
TGCGGCATGCGCCGGATCAGCGAGCGCACGCGGCTGACCAGCGCATCGGCCTCCTGCTCCCATTTGCGCGCGCGCTCGGCAGTCCTGCGGACCAACTGGTCGCCCGCCGGCTCGCCGTACCGCGCCAGCACGTCGTCGACCGCGGTTGCGAGGTCGAAGATCAAGGTTGCGTGCGCGCCGGCCAGTGCCAGAAGCCCTTCCTGGGCGCCGTGAAAGCGGCGGGTCAATTCGACGCGGATCTCGTCTCGGATCAACCGCTCCGACTGGCCGCGGCGGAGGCCTTCGCTCGCCGTCCGCAGCACGAACTTGAGAAAGTCGACTGCGCCGTCGCGGCCAAGGACCTCGTACAGACGCTCGCCATAGCGCAAGGGGGGTTGCTGGGCGAACTCGATCGCCTCGTAAATCAGCCGTTCGCCGCCAAGCGCCAGGAACCCGCGATGCCCGATGTTTTCGTCGGCCGCCCATTTGAGGAGGCGCGCCGGATCGCCTTTCAGAAGAAAATCGCGCAAGCGCTTGCGCGCCCGGTTCCAGTCGATCAGGAAGACGATGCGCGAGCCGAGATAGTCGAGATAGCGCTCGAGCGCCGCCTGGTCTTTGGCCTCGAAGCGGCCGACGCACAGGTAGTATTCCGCGTCGCTTGCGAATTTTCGGGCATCGCCGTGGCGGGCTCGGGTGTCTTCCCAGCGGACGTCGAACGGCTTGAACAGGCCGCGGAAGAACGCGGCGCGTTGGGTGTGCACGTCCGTATAGGTGAGCGTCGTGGCGAGCCCTTCCACATGCACGACGAGAACATGCGCGTCCGTGGTGCCGATGTCGTTCTGGATCACCAGCCTGCCGCGGGAGTGCGTCGCGGTCGTGCCGAGGCCGGGATGATCGAACTTCAGCGGCGCCGTCCGGTTCAGCCCCGCCATGAAAGCGGCGACCAGCGGGCGGTCGGCCTGCTCGATCCGCCAGACGCGGGCCCCGTCGAGGGTTTCCTCGGCGATCTCCCCCTGCAGCCCGTTCAAGGCCTTGTGCATGTCCATCACGAGCAGATGCAACGAATCGCCGCCGCCGCGATCGACCGACGTGATCGCGGCCACGGCACCGGGCGGCACCAAGTCGCCCGCGAAGTCGGGCAGCGCCGCGACCAACGAGCGCTCCCGTTCTTCGAACCCGACCGCCGTCGCAGTGCCCGTGGCCGCCAGCGGCGCTCGCATGGCCGCGATGTCGTCGAGAATCATGCGGCGTATCCGCTCGGCGCCTGGAGCGATCACCCCGCCGTCGGGTGCGCGCCGGCTATCGGCGATCGCGCGCTCGAGGTCGGCATCGGCGACGCCAGCGGCGCGACGCTCGAGGGCGAGGTCCGGCACCGGCGCGTCGGGATGGAGCGCATGTCCTTCCGCGGCCTGCAACAAGGTGAAGCAGAACTTCACTTGGTCGTTCGCGGACAACGCTTGTTCCAGGAGCTGCGGCAGCAACAAGCTCTGCTCGCCCAATTCATCGACCATGAGGGTCTTTGACGGCATTAGCGTCTCCGCAGCGGCAACAGCCAACGATCGCCGTTCGCAAATCGAGCGCACGATGCCGGCAGGATCGGTGGGCCGGCCTTGATCTGAGTCAAGGTGCGGCCAGTCGCGTGAAATTTCATGAAACTGTCGCGAGCGCCGCCCCGGCGCAGAGAACCATGATACTGCGCCCATATGACGGCGTTGTGACCCGGCCGCCGTTCATTTCGGTGCGATCTTGATGGGGATCAATGCTGCACGCCGCCGACCGAGGTCTCATCGCCGCGCATCAGCACAGCAGGAGGCACGTCGTGCGACAGGACATTTGCAAAGCGATCCAGGACCGTCGGCAGCTGCAGATTTCCTACGACGGCGGCAAGCGGGTCATCGAGCCTTATGTCTACGGCACCTGCGAGGCGCACGAGCTTTTACGCGCTTATCAGCTGTCGGGATTCAGCCGTTCGCGCAAGCGCGGCTGGAAGCTGTTCAGGGTCGAGGACATCGCGGAGCTGAAGATCCTGAAAACACGCTTCAACGCGCCGCACGAGGGCTACATGCGCAGCGACCCCTGCATGGAGGTCGTGTACTCGGAGGTGTGACGCCACAGCCGGGAGCGCTGGGCCTGGCCTGGTCGTCATCGTTGCCCGGATTGGCGATCCCAACACCATCGTTGACGCAGATCAATGAGATGACGGGCGTCGTTCGGCGACAACTCTTGTGTCGCGCCGCGGTGGCCGCCGCTCGCGACGATGTCAAAGCATGCGAAGCGGCAAGCGAGTGTTCCCTGTGGTCCGATGAAGAACGGCTTGCCCCTGCCTGGCCATCCGAGCCACGAGCGTATGATGGCACGCGTGGCCGGATTCCGCTCATTCCTCTTGAATTACGGGCGTCCGGCCCGCCCGGGCGCGACAGCACGCGGCCTCCAGGACGACGTCGCGGCGCGCTATCGCGCGACCGCCCAGCGTTCGGCGGAACAGGTCCTCGCCGATCTCCATAGCGAGGCCGCCGGACTGGACGAGCGGGAGGCGGCGCGGCGGCTCGAAACCTACGGCCTCAATGCCGTGGCGCAGGAGGCGCAGCAGAGCATCGTCGTCCAGCTGGCGATGCGGCTGGCCAGCCCCCTCAACGTGATGTTGCTGGTCCTAGCACTCGCGTCGTACCTTCTCGGCGACGCACGCGCGGCGATCATGATCTTCACCATGGTCGTTTTGAGCGTTGGCCTCAGCTTCATCCAGGAGTATCGCTCGAACAAAGTGGCGGCCGAGCTCAGGGCGATGATCCGGACGACGGCGACGGTCCTGCGCAAGACGGGCGAGCCGGATACAGGCGCATCCGCGGACCACGGCAGCGGAAGCGGCCGCCGCGAAATTCCAATCGAGCATCTTGTGCCGGGCGACGTGCTCGTGCTGTCCGCCGGCGACATGGTCCCGGCGGACGTACGGCTGATCGCAGTCAAGGATCTGTTCGTCAACGAAGCGAGCCTCACCGGCGAAGCCCTGCCCGCGGAGAAGACGGTCCACAAGGACGGGCTCGACGTTCGCGACCCGCTCGACCTGCCAAATCTCTGCTTCATGGGCACCAACGTGGTCAGCGGCGCCGCCACGGCGGTCGTCGCGTTTACCGGCAAAGACACCTTTTTCGGCAAGGTTGCGGACACGGTCGCGCACCAAAGGCCTGCCACCAGCTTCGAGAAAGGCATCAACCGCTTCGTCTGGCTGATGATCCGTTTCATGGCGGTGATGGTGCCGGCCGTCTTTCTGATCAACGGCCTGACCAAGGGCGACTGGTTCGAGGCGCTGTTGTTCGCCGTGGCGGTGGCCGTCGGGCTCACGCCCGAGATGCTGCCGATGATCGTCACGATGAACCTCGCCAAGGGCAGCCTCGCCATGTCGCGCAAGAAGGTCATCGTGAAGCGCCTCAATTCCATCCAGAACTTCGGCGCGATGGATGTGCTGTGCACCGACAAGACCGGTACGCTCACGCAAGACCGCATCATCCTCAAGCGCCATCTCAACATCCGCGGCGACGACAGCGACAAGGTCCTCGAGTACGGGTACCTCAACAGCCATTACCAGTCGGGCCTCAAGAACTTGCTCGATGTCGCCGTGCTCAAACATCTCGAAGTGCATAACACCCTGCGGGTCGAGCACGACTTCAAGAAGGTCGACGAGGTGCCGTTCGATTTCGAGCGGCGGCGGATGTCGGTCGTCGTCCAGCAGGCCGACGGATCGCACCTATTGATCTGCAAGGGTGCGGTCGAAGAGGTCTTCAGCGTCTGCTCCGCTTACGAGATCGAAGGAGAAGGCGGCGGACCGCTCGATGCGTCTCACTTCGAGACCGCCAAGCAGGAGACGGCCCTGCTCAATGCCGACGGCTTCCGCGTCGTCGCCGTGGCCTACAAGCAATTCTCGCCGCCAAAGGACGCCTACGGAATCGGAGACGAGACGGAGCTCACGCTCCTCGGTTATATCGCGTTCCTCGATCCGCCCAAGGACAGCGCCGCCGCGGCCATCAAGGCGCTCGCCCGCAACGGCGTCGCGGTCAAGATCCTGACCGGCGACAACGAGATCGTCACCCGCAAGATCTGCAGCGAGGTCGGCCTTCCCGCCCAGCGTATCCTGCTGGGCCGCGAGATCGAAAGCATGACCGCGGATGCGCTGGCGGACGCGGCTGAGTCCGTCACGGTGTTCGCCAAGCTGTCGCCCGCGCAGAAGGCCGCCATTATCGAGGCGCTTCACCGCAAGGGGCACGTCGTAGGCTTCCTCGGCGACGGCATCAACGACGGTCCGGCGCTCAAGGCGGCGGATGTCGGCGTGTCCGTCGATACGGCCGTCGACATCGCCAAGGACACGGCCGACATCATCCTGCTCGAGAAGAGCCTTATGGTCCTCGGGGACGGCGTGATGGAAGGACGGCGAGTGTTCGGGAACATCGTCAAGTACATCAAGATGGGAGCCAGCTCGAATTTCGGGAACATGTTCAGCGTGATCGGCGCCAGCGTGTTCCTGCCGTTCCTGCCGATGGCGCCGATCCAGGTCCTCGCCAATAATCTTCTCTACGATTTGTCGCAAACGACGATCCCGACCGACCACGTCGACGAGGAGTATCTGCGGATCCCGCGCCGCTGGGACATTGGGAACATCATGAAATTCATGCTGTTCATCGGTCCGATCAGCTCGATTTTCGACTACGCGACGTACTTCATCATGCTGTTCGTCTTCGGCGCCTGGAACGATCCGTCGCTTTTCCAAACCGGCTGGTTCGTCGAATCGCTGCTGACGCAGACGTTGATCATCCACGTGATCCGGACGGCGAAGATCCCGTTCGTGGAGAGCCGGGCAAGCGTGGAGCTGATCGCCACGACTCTCATCATCGCCGGCATAGGCATCGCCCTGCCCGCGACAGCGCTGGGCGCCGCACTCGGCTTCAAAGTCCTGCCGCCGGAATACTGGGTCGCGCTGGCGCTCATGCTGCTGAGCTATGTGGCCCTCACCCATCTCGTGAAGGCGTGGTTCATCCGCCGTTACGGGATGAACTGATCGGGCTGGATCGGACCGGAATGGGCGCATAGATTCTGCCCAAACTCTCCCTCGGCTGGCGCTTGCGTCACAGCGCGCCGGATGTGTCTTGGCATGGCATCGCCCGACCGACCTGCGCAATCGTTGTTTCGCCTGCTGCGGGCGCGCCCGGCCGTCCGAAGCTTCATAGCCATCCGCGCGGCCGACGAACTGGGCTCGCAAATGCTCAACGTCGCGGTCGGCTGGTACGTGTACGCGGCGACCCACGATCCCATGGCCCTCGCTTATGTCGGCTTGGCGCGGTTCCTACCCAATATCGGTCTGGTGCTCGTGGCCGGACCCGTGGCCGACCGCGTCGACCGACGCAAGGTCATCGGCATGTCCCTGGTCGTGCAGGCGCTGTGCCTCGCGGTCTTCGGCATCCTGTCGATCATCACCGGGCCGGCGGTGGTGCCGGTCTATCTGCTGTTGGCTGTCGTCGGCACGGCGCAATCCTTCTTCTTTCCGGCAATCACCGCGACGCTGCCGCGCCTGGTGGAAGCCGAGGAATTTCCGCGCGCGGTCGCTGCCGCTTCGTCGATCTTCCAGATCTGCTCCCTGGTCGGCCCGGCGATTGGCGGGCTGATCTATGCGGTGAGCGCGCCCGGAATGTTCGCAGTGGCGGCCGCTCTCTATATCGCGGCCATAGCCCAGGTGCGCCGGCTTGTCAGCGGGCACGACGTGGGTCCCGCTCAGGCGGCCCAGCCGGCCGACCGGAGCGTGCTGGGCGGCATCCGCTATGTCCGCGCCAACCGCTTTCTGTTGGGCTGCATGTCGCTTGATTTGTTCGCGGTCTTGTTCGGCGGGGTGACGGCGCTCCTGCCGATCTATGCCAAGGACATTCTGGAGGTCGGTCCAGCCGGGCTCGGCGTCCTGCGCTGCGCGCCGGGCGCGGGCGCGGCGATGATCGGCTTGGTGCTTGCCCACCACACAATCCGCCGCGGCGCCGGCAAGCTGATGCTTGCGTGCGTCGCGAGCTTCGGCCTCGCGACAATCGTCTTCGCGCTGTCGACGAACTTCTGGCTGTCGCTCACCGCACTCATTGCGGTCGGCGGATTCGACATGGTCAGCATGGTGATCCGCCAGACGCTGGTGCAGATCGCCACTCCCGATGCCATGCGCGGCCGGGTGACCGCCGTGAACGGGGTGTTCATCGGCGCCTCCAGCGAGCTCGGCGAATTCGAATCGGGCGTGACCGCGGCGCTGTTCGGCGCGGTACCAGCGGCCCTGCTGGGCGGCGTGGCGACGGTGGCAATCGTGGCTCTCTGGACGAGATTGTTTCCGGAACTGCCGCGAGCGGAAAAACTGCTAGCCGACACGGCCGCTCCCGTGGGCTAGGTCCCAACCCTGGAACAGGGCGGCACTTGGGCGTAGAAAATGCCGCAGTGACGCGGGCGAACCGCTACTTCCCGAACAGGCTCTTGAGCTGATTGACTGGGTTCTGAGTCTGCGCGGGCGCCTGCGCGGTTCCGGGCTGCTGGGCCGAGGGCGAGGTGCCCTGGCCGGGAAGCAGGTTCTTCAAATTCGGCACGTTCTTGCCGAGATTGGGCACCAGCGCGGTCAGGTCCGGCCGATAGCTGAGATTGTCCCACGGCCCCTGGATGAGCACGGGCACGCCGATGCCGCCGAGATTGCTCTTTCCGCCCTGCCCTTGCAGCGAGGCGACCATCTTGGGATCGACGCGGTAGTCCACGCTCTGCTTGGGGATATCGACCGTGCCCTTGCCGGTCACCCGCAGCAGCGGCGATTCCATGGCCATGTCGGTGTTGGTGAGGATGCCGTTCTTGATCGTGAACGTACCGCCGAGCTCGCTGAAGTCGGTCTTCTGCTGGCTCGCCTGAGCTCCGGTGAACGCGCTGGTGACGTTGCGCACCATGGACGCGAGATCGAGGCCGCGGATGGCGCCGTTGGCAAACTGGACCTTGCCGGCACCGTTGAGCGAAGAGACGAGTGCCCGCTGCGAGCCGCCGCGGCCGGTCACGTCGAGATCGGCGTTGGCCGTGCCCTCCAGGCGGTCCATGTCCATGAAGTCCTTGAGGAACGGATTTGCCTGAAAGCCGGTGAGATCGAAATTGAGCGCGAGAGCGGGAACATTCTGCGACGCATCGAGCGTGAGCTTCGATTTCCCGTGGCCCTGGTACGCGGCCATGTCGGTGAGGTCGGAGACGAGCTTGCCGTCCTTGAGGGCCACCGCGAGATGCGTCTTGCCGAGCTTGATCTTGCGATAGATCAGGCCGTTCACGGACAGGTCGAGATCGGCGTTCGCGGCGCGCAGCGGGCTGACATCGATCGGTGCGTCGCTCCATTCGTGCGATTGCGCGCTCGCGGGCGCTGCCGGCTTTGCCGGGGCGGCCGGCGCGCCGGCGGCGGATTCGGGCGGCAGATACGGATTGACGTCGAGCGTGCCCATGGCGAGGCGCGCATTCACATAAGGCCGCTTGCCGGTACCGTCGTACTTGAAGTCGCCGGTGCCCCTGAGAGCATCGAGGCTCAAACTGGCATTGCTGAACTCGGCCTTGCTGCCGGCGACATTCACGGCACCCGAGATCTTGAGCGGCCCGTAGCCCGATCCCGGTGCGGTGAGCGGCGTTCCGGCCCAGGCCGCGAGCTTGCGCACCGAGGGCACGTCGAGATCGACGTTTCCGCGCCCGCCCATGCCCGCTTTGTCGCTGGCGAGCTGGCCCTTGAAGCCCAACGTGATGGGCGCGCTGGAAACCTTGGTGTCGACCGCCGTCGGCTTGCCGCCCAGGAACGCGTTGGGGTCGGCGATGTTGAGGGTCAAGGACACCTTCTCCTGGTTCCACACCAGGGACCCGTCGGCCTTCATCGGGCTCGACAGCGACGGCAGCGACACCGTCATGTTGATCGCGTCGAGTTTATAGCTGGCACCCGAGCGCGCGTCGGCATAGGTCGCCTGGCCGTCGGAAATCCTCACGTTGCTCAGCGACACGCCGGAGATCGGCGCGCCGCCGGACGCCGCCGGGCCCGGCGGCGAGGTCGATGACGAGGGGGCGGCCGGTGCGCGAGCCTGGGATGCCGCGGTCTTGACCGCGAACTGCCAGTTTGGCACGCCGTTCTTGTCCACCGACAGCGCGATCACCGGCTTGTCCAGAACGAAGGAATTCACCACGAGATCGCCGCGCAAGAGCGGAAACAGGCCGATGCTCACGTTGAGCTTATCGAGGGTGATCATCTGCTCGGGCGATCGGCCGGGGGCGTTGGCGAGCGACACCTTGTCGGCGGCAAAGCCGAGCACGGGCAGCACGGACAGCTTGATGGGGCCGTCGATGCGCACGGTGCGGCCGGTCGCCGCCTCGACGCGGTCGATGATCTGGGCCTTGTAGGTATCGGCGGGGATCAGCGGCGGCACCACAAACACCGCCGCCACGAGAAGGACGATAACGACACCGAGGCCGATGAGAAATTTCTTCATAACAGCGCCTCTGCGCAGTCACGGAACCGATGCCGGAATCAGCGCGGCTGATCGAAACCGGACGAGTTTAGCGACACCGCCCGCGCCGCACGCGTGTCCTTTTGTGGTCAGGCCGCGCCGGCCCGCGGCGTTGGACCTTGCGGCGCCCGGTGGGCACCGGCTAGCGTAATCGGGCAATCCTGCGGCCGCAGGAAACCTCGGAATCGCAAGCGGTTAGAGAACCGCCCCGCTCTGCGGGTCGATGAGCTGCATGTGCGCGAGGTCGGCCTGAAGCTGCACCTTCTCGCCGGGCCCGCCCGAGCGCGCCGGGTCGACCCGGCCGCAGACCTCTTTGCCGTTGATGGCGAAATACACCATCGTCTCCATGCCCATCGGCTCGACGACGTCGAGCGTCGCCGGGAAATTCTGGCGCTCGCCGGCGGAGCCGTATTCGCGCGCATCGGTGATGTGCTCGGGGCGCAGCCCGAAGAGAAGCTGCTTGCCGACATGCGACCGGTAGCGGGCGCTGCGGCTCTCCGGCACGCGGAAGGTCAGCGCGTCGGTGAGGCGCACGGTCAGGCCGACGCCGTTCTGTTCCAGCCGGCACGGCATGATGTTCATGGCCGGCGAGCCGATGAAGCCCGCGACGAACTGGGTCTTCGGCGAATGGTAGAGCTCGTTCGGCGCACCGATCTGCTCGATGCGCCCCTCGTTCATCACCACCACACGGTCGGCGAGGGTCATGGCCTCCACCTGATCGTGGGTGACGTAAACGGTCGTCGTCTTCACGTGCTGGTGGACGCGCTTGATCTCCGTGCGCATCTGGACGCGCAGCTTGGCGTCGAGGTTGCTGAGCGGCTCGTCGAACAGGAACACCTTGGGGTTGCGCACGATCGAGCGCCCCATGGCGACGCGCTGGCGCTGGCCGCCCGAGAGTTGCTTCGGCCGGCGCTCGAGCAGCTCCGTGATCCCGAGGATCTTCGCCGCCTGTTCGACCCGCTCCTTGATCTCGGCCTTCGGCATCCGGCGCAACCGAAGCCCGAAGGACATGTTCTCGAACACCGTCATATGCGGATAGAGCGCGTAATTCTGGAACACCATCGCGATATCGCGGTCCTTGGGCGGCACGTCGTTCACGATATGGCCGCCGATCGCGATCTCGCCGCCGGAGATCTCCTCGAGGCCGGCGATCATGCGCAATGTCGTGCTCTTCCCGCAGCCCGATGGACCGACCAGGACTACGAATTCCTTGTCGGGGATCTCGAGATCGATGCCGCGCACCGCCTCGACATCATCGTATTTCTTCACGACCTTGCGGAGAGAAACGTCGGCCATCGCGGGTCCTCGAGCTTCAGCCTTTGGTGGCGCCGGCGGTGAGGCCGGCGATGTAGTAGTCCATCAAGAACGCGTAGATCAGGAGCGGCGGCGCGGCGGCGATCAGGGCGCCGGCCATCAGCAATCCCCACTGGTAGACGTCGGCGCGGATCAGGCTCGTCACCGTGCCAACCGTGAGCACCTGCTGATCGGACGAATAGAGGAACGCCATCGGGTAGACGAAGTCCGCCCAGGAGACGGTGAAGGCGAAGATCGTCGCCGCGATGATCCCGGGAAGGGCCACGGGAATGAAAATGCGCAGCAGCATCTGCATGTGGCTGGCGCCGTCGATCACCGCTGCCTCGTCGAGCTCCTTCGGGATCGAGCCGAAATAGCCGATCATGATCCAGGTGCAGAACGGCACGGTCAGCGTCGGATAGACGAGCACCATGCCCCAGTACGAGTTCAAGAGCCCCAGGCCGCGCACGATCTGGAACAGCGGGATGAATAGCAGCGATTCCGGGATCAGGTAGGTAAGGAAGATGCCGGTCGCCAGCATGCCCGAGCCCCAGAACTTCATGCGCGACAGCGAGAACGCGGCCAGCACGCTCACCACCATGGTGATCGCGACGGTGCACACGGTGACGATGACGGTGTTGCGGAAGTAGATCGGGAAGTCGCTCTTCGTCATCAAATTCACGAAGTGCTCGAACGTCACGCCGTCGTAGATAAACCACGGATTGTGGGCCATGTGCGCGACTTCCTCGTTGCTCTTCAGCGCCGTGACGATCATGTAGTACGGCGGCGTGAGGAAGAAGATCGCGAACATGATGAGGAAGACATAGGACAGGATCAGCGCCCAGCGCCGGTTGCGCTTGAGGCTGCCATAGGCGCGCGCGTGGAAAGACGCCGTCCCGGAAGCGGCAATGGACGTCATGTCAGCCGATCTCCCGGCCGCGGCGTCGCACGCCGCGCAGGATGAAAACCGCGGACACCGCGAGGATCGGGAACATGAACAGCGACGTGGCCGCACCCAGCGGAATGTCCCCCGAGCGGATACCGAGCACGAAGGCATAGGTCGCAAACACGTGCGTGAGATTGCGCGGGTTGCCCGCCGTCAGCACCTGCACGATGTCGAAATTGGCGAAGGTCACGATGAGCGAGAACAGCACCGTGATCGCGATGATGTTGCGCATCATCGGGAAGGTCACGTAGATGAACTTCTGCCAGGCATTGGCGCCGTCGATCGCGGCCGCCTCGTACAGTTGGTCCGGCACCGATTTCAGCGCCGCGAGGTACATGATGAGGAAGAAGGGGGCGCCGTACCACACGTTCACCAGGATGACGCAGAACCGCGCCCAGTAGGGATTGCTGAGCCAGGGGATTTCGCTCAGCCCCATTCCCTCGAGCATCCAGTTGAAGGCGCTGTGCGTGGGATCGAACAGCCACCACCAGCACAAGGTCGAGAGCGCGGGCGGCATCACCCAGGGGACGAGCAGCATGCCGCGCCATTTGCGCTGGCCCTTGGCCGGCAGGTTGTTCACGAGATGGGCCGTGATCAGCCCGATCAGCGCTTTGAAGAACACGGCCGATACGGCGAAGATCGTGCTCTGCCACACCACCATCTGGAACACGTCGCGGCGGAGCAGGAACGAGAAGTTGCCGAGACCCACGAATTTGGTCTGGGCCTTGTTCAGCATCGACAGGTAGATCGCATAGATCGCCGGGTAGATCACCAGCCCGGCGATGATCAGGATCAGCGGCAGACACATCAGGAAGGCGACGGTCGACCGCCGGCGCATCCACCGCTGCAGGCTCGGCGCTTTGGCGGCGGCGGCCTGGTCTCCGCCCAAGTGCAAGGTCTGCCGGATCGTTACCATCGTAAACCCTTCACCCGGTCAAAGCGCCGCAACGACAGCGCGAGGCAGCCCACGGCGCATGCCGTGGGCCGCCGTCGCCGACCCTTGCTTGAAGTACACGCGCACTGCTTCCTAGGTGCGCTGGTAGCCCTCGAGCTCGTTCGCCGCCCACTTGATGACTTCGTCGAGCTTCTCTTTGCCTTGCGTGAACTTCGACACCATCACGGTCGGCAGCGCCTGGTTGTAGAGCTGGGCGCTGACGTCCGGCGGCGCCGGGTAGCCGGCCATCGACGTCTGCTCGTCGCCGCGCGGCGGATAGTTGTAGACCGTGCCGACCGGCGGCTCGACGGTCTTCCAGGTGTCGAAGTCGTAGAACGCCTTGAACGACGGCAAGTCGTAGCCGGAGGACGCGGCCACCAGCTGGCGCGCCGAGTCTTTCTGCGACACGTAGGTGAGGAGATCCTTGGCCGCCGACTGGTTCTTCGAGAACGCCCAGATGCCGTAGAAGATCGGCAGCTGGCCGACGAAGCGGCCCTTCGGCCCCTTCGGCATCGGATGCGTCCAGCAGTTCTCGGCGACCTTGGGATTGTCCTTCTTGGCCACCGCCCAGGCGCTCGGCGGGTTCATGATGCCGGCACCCTTGCCGGAGATGAGCCACCGGTTGTTGCCGGCGTCGTCCCAGGCATAGACGTCGGGCGGGCTCACCGCCATGATCTTACGCGCCATTTCCATCGCCTGCCGCGTCTCGGCGGAGTCGATCTTGATTGTGCTCTTCTCGTCCATGAACACGACGCCGTACGACTTGAACAGGGCAGAGACCCAGTCGACCGCATCGCTCGACTGCCCCATCGGCAGCCCGACCGGGAAGCCGGCCTTGAACAGCTTCTCCGCACTCGCGAGATAGGCGTCCCAAGTCCACGCATCGACCTTCGCCTTGTCCCACTTGGCCTCGTCGGCCGGGAAGATTTCGCGCAGGTCGAGGCCGGCGTGCTCCTTGTAGAGGTCGAAGCGCGAGCAGCACGGCTTGACCTGGCTGCCGACGGTGGTTGGCACGCCGTGCCAGTTGCCCTTGATCTTGGCGAGATACTCCGCGACCACGCTGATCGGGCCGTATTGTTTGATGAGGCCGTTCACCACATCGTCGATCGGCACGAGCTTGTCGCGGTGGACGTTAATGTTCCAGTCGCGGTGGGTCATGATGTCGTGACCCGCACCCGCCTGCGCCTCGGCGGCCGCGGTGAGCTTGTCCTTCTCACCCTGCGAGGTGATGTAGTCGATTTTCACCTCGACCTTGTTCTTCTCGCCCCACTCGTTGCACAGCTTGGTGAAGGTGGCATTGGCGCCGGGGACCCAGTGGTCCCAGCAGCCGAGGGACAACGTGCCGGCGGCGTATGCGCCGCGGACGTAAGGTGCCGCGAGCGTGAAAGCCGATGCGGCGGCTGCGGTCTTGAGAATCTTGCGGCGGGTATAACGCGCCATGGTCAACCTCCTCCCTGTTGCGTACGGGTCCGGAGCTGGCCGGAGCGCCGTGGTTGCGGTAACAGCCCTTAGGGGGTCTAGTTTGTTCCCGACCTAGCCTCCCCATAGTGCTTATTTTCTTGGGCGGGAATATAGCAAAAAGGAGGTAAGGCGGGAAATCGGGAAATGCTCGTGCGTCAGGTTGCCGACACGGGTGGGATGCGGGAGGACACGGTGACGACGATCGGCTTCATCGGCCTCGGCCTCATGGGCCAGGGATTCACCAAGCGCCTTGCCGCGCGCGGCTTCAAGGTGGTCGGATATGACATCGATGGCGCCAAGCTCGCGCAGGCCGGACGTCACGGCGTGATCGGGGCGGCCGCGCCGGCCGAGGTCGCGCGTGCAAGCGACATCGTCTGTCTGTCGGTGATGTCCGCAACCGGCGGCCATGCGGTCGAAGAGGTGGTGCTGGGCCCGCGCGGCATAGCCGAGGCGCCAGGCACGAACAAGGTGCTCGTCGATCTGTCGACGACGACGATCGAGGAAACCCGGCATTGTGCCGAGGAGCTGGCGCGCAAGACCGGCATGGCCTGGGTCGATGCGCCGGTGTCGGGAGGTCCGGGTGCTGCGGAAGCCGGCCAGCTTGCGATCATGGCCGGCGGCGATGCGGCGGCGGTGGCTCGGGTACGGCCCGTGATGGAGCACGTGGCGTCTCGCTTCACCCATATGGGCCCGCTCGGCGCCGGCCAGGCAACGAAGATGATCAATCAGGTGATCGTGCTGACCAATTTCTGCGTCCTGGCCGAAGCGCTGCGCCTGGGCGAGCGCTGCGGCGTCGACGTCGCGCGCGTGCCCGAGGCCCTGTCCACCGGCTACGCCGGGAGCCTGCTGCTGAACGACCTGTTCCCGCGCATGATCGCGCGCGATTTCGCCCCGCGTGGGTTCGTGCGCCAGATCCTCAAGGACCTCGACATGGTGCAGGAGCTGGCGAAAGAACGGAATGCGCCCACGCCCATGACCTCTCTCGCGACCTCGTTGTTCCGCATCCTGAGTGCCCGCGGCGAAAGCGAGCTCGACGGCACGGCGGTGCTCAAACTGTATCTCGACGGGGGCTGAGGAATGTCGGCAGGGTCGGGCACCGGATCTAGGAGCACTGGCTCCCGCAACAAGTCGGCAACCGCGGCACATTCATCGTGGCTGGATGCGAAGCTCGGTCGCGAGTCCTTTGCCCAGCTTCTTGAGCGCGGCGTCGAGTTCGTTTGCGGTGATCGACGAGAGGACCTTCACCTGGTCACCGCGCGCGAGAAGTACATGGCCCCTGCCGGTATCCGGGGCATTGGGGACGAACAGGACGTAGCGATCGTCGCTGTCCCGCTCGACGATATAGACGGGTTGCCAGCCCTCGGGGCGTTCGAGCAGCGCACTCGTGTAGGGAAGAATGGGCACCTTGTTCTGCAGCTTTGCCTCGGCCATGGCCTTATAGGTGTCGTACGCGGGAACATATTTCGACAGTAAGCCTTCCAGCGCCCGGCCGAAGGCGGCGACCAGCGAATGGCGCACCAATAGCCCGCAGCCAAGACATAGGACGAGGAGGAGCAGGCCGGTGGCCGCGGTCGAGCCGTGAAGGCCGATCAGCGACGGCAGACCGAACACATCGGCCAGCCGCTTGCCGATGGACCCGAGCGACGTCCAGGCCTTGGCGATGAGGATGTAGACGACGATCACCGGCAGCAGGAAGAAGAAGCCGGCGACGATGGTATTGCGAACGGCGTGGAAGGCGGTGACAAGGTCGCGCATCAGGTCTCGTCGTCCTGGCCGATGCTGGCATTTGCGGACATGACGTCGGCGCAGCCAATCGCTTTTCTGCAAATGGCGTAGGGCATCATGACGTGGAACAGGCCCTACAGTCGGGGCACTGCAGGTGGCCGGCTGACGGCGTTCAGTGCCCGGCCATATGCTGGCCGATCGTCGCCCGGTCGGTGGCAGCCACCGCCGCCACGTAATTGATCGTGCCACCCGACATCACGGCGACCCGGTCGGCGAGCTCGAGAATCTCATCGAGGTCCTCTGACACCAGCAGGACCGCGGCGCCCCGGTTGCGCTGCTCCATGATCTGGCCGCGGATCTCGGCGACCGAGGCAAAATCGAGCCCGAAGCACGGGTTGGCGACGATGAGCACGTCGACGTCGCCGGACAGTTCGCGGGCCAGGATCGCGCGCTGGACGTTGCCACCCGAGAGATCGGCGATCGCGGTCTCCGGCGACGGTGTCTTGACGCGATAGCGCGCGATCAGCTCGCGCGCCTTGTCGCGCATCGGGACCGGCGACAGCCACCAGCCGAGCTTGGCGATCGGCGGCCGGTCGAAGCTGCGGAATGCGATGTTCTCGGCCACCGTCATCTTCGGCACCGCCGCGTTCTTGAGCGGCTCTTCGGGCAGGCCAAAGACCTTCAGCCTGTAGTACGAATCGCGGTTCGGCTCGAACGGCGTGTCCTTGATCAGCACGCGGCCGTCATCGAGCGCCCGCTGTCCCGCCAGTACCTCGAAGAGCTGCGACTGCCCGTTGCCCGACACGCCCGCGATCCCGACGATCTCGCCCGCGTGCACCTTCAAATTGACCGCCTTGAGGACCGGCAGGCCCTCGTCGTTGTTGGCGCACAGGCCGGCGAGCTCCAGCACGGTCTTGCCGGCCGCGCGGTCGGCCCGGGCCGCGCGCTCGCGGATCTGCGTGTCGCCGATCATGAGCCGGGCCATGGATTCGGTGCTCAGATCCGACACCCGGCCGCCGCCGACATTGCGGCCGCGGCGCAGCACCGTCACGCTGTCGCAGAAGCTCAGGACCTCGCGGAACTTGTGGGTGATCATGATGACCGTGATCTCGCCGCGCCGGGTCATGTCGCGCAGCAGGCCGAGGATCTCGTCGGCCTCGCCCGGCGTGAGCACGGAGGTCGGCTCATCGAGGATCAGGAGGTGCTGATCGAGGTAGAGAAGCTTGAGGATCTCGAGCTTCTGCTTTTCGCCGGCGGCGAATTGCGCGATCGGCACGTCGAGCGGGACCTTGAACGGCATGCGGTCGAGAAACTCGGCGAGCTTGCGCTTCTCCCTGGTCCAGTCGACGACGAGGGGTGCATCGGCCCGGCTGATCAGGAGGTTCTCCGCCGCCGTCAGCGACGGCACCAAGGTGAAGTGCTGGTAGACCATGCCGATCCCCTGCGCGCGCGCGTCACGGGGATTGCGGATCTCGACCTCCTTGCCGTCGAGGAGGACCGAGCCCTCATCGGCCGCGTAGAACCCCATGATGCATTTGACCAGGGTCGATTTCCCGGCGCCGTTTTCGCCGAGCAGCGCATGGAAGGAGCCGGCGGGCACGCGCAGCGACACGTCGTCTAGTGCCGCGAGCGGCCCGAACCGCTTGCTCATGGCCACGGTCTCGAGCGAGACGGCACGGCCTGGCATGGTCGCGGGGCCGGTCATTTCGTGATGCTCAGCTCGCCGGGCACGTCATGCGCGGCGCGCTTGGACTTGGCCGAGAGCACCATAATGAAGAGCGTGAGGATGTAAGGGGCGGCGTTGAAGAAGTAGTAGCCCTGATTGACGCCGACCGACTGCAGCGACGGGCCGATGGCGCCGGCGGCGCCGAACAGCAATGCCGCCACCACGCAGCGAACCGGGCTCCAGCGGGCGAAGATGACGAGCGCCACCGCCATCAGTCCCTGCCCCGAGGACAGCCCCTGGTTCCACGAGCCCGGGTAGTAGAGCGACAGGAACGCGCCGCCGATCCCGGCGAGGAACCCGCCCATCGTGGTGGTGAGAAACCGCACGAGATCCACCGAAACGCCCATGGCCTTGGCGGCCGGGGCGCTGTCGCCGGTCATGCGCACGATGAGACCCCAGCGCGTGTTGGCGAAGGCCCAGGCCATGAGCGCTGCGACCGCGATGCCGAGCAGGAGCAGCGGGCTCACCTCGAGGGATGCGGCGAGCTGCGGGTTGCCGGTCCAGGCGCCGAGCGGCAGCGCGCCCAGCCGCGGCGCCTGCGGTTGGATGTAAGGCTTGCCGAAGAAGAACGCGACACCAGTGCCGAACGACATCATGGCGATGCCGATCGCGATGTCGTTCACGCGCGGCAGCTTGCAGATGTAGCCGTGCATGGCGCCGAGGACCGCGCCCGCGGCACCGGCGGCAAGCACACCGAGCCAGGGCGAGCCCGTGTGGTAGGCCGTCGCATACGCGCACATGGCCCCCAGGACCAACGTGCCCTCGAGCCCGAGATTGACCCGCCCGGATTTTTCGGTGAGGCACTCCCCCAGCGCCACGAACATGAACGGCGTCGACACGCGGATCGCACCGCCGATGAGGGCGATCAGGACGACGAGGGCCGGCGCCTGGCTCATGTGCGCTCCACCGTGCCGGTCACCCGGAAGATCGCGAAGCGGCCGTAGAGCGTCTCGGACACGAGCAGCACCAGGAACGTCAACCCTTGCAGCACCAGCACCGTCGCGTCCGGCAGACCCATGCGGCGTTCGATGAGCCCGCCCGAGGCCACGATGCCGCCGAACAGAAGTGCGACCGGAATGATGGCGACCGGATTGTGGCGCGCGAGGAACGAGACCAGGATCCCCGTGAAGCCGTAGCCGGCCACGAGCGAGGCGTTGGCCCGGCCCTGGATGGCCGCCACCTCGAAGAACCCGGCGAGCCCGGCACACGCTCCGGAGATCATGGCGCAGAGGACGATGAGCTTGCCGACGGGCAGGCCTTGCGCCAGCGCCGCGCGCGGATTGCCGCCGCACACCCGGACGGCAAAGCCGAACGTGGTCCGCGACATCAGGATCTGCAGCAGGATCGCGAGCACGATCCCCGCCGCGAGGCCCCAATGCACGTCGGTGCCGGGAATGTGGCCGACCATGTAGGCCTCGCCGAGCGGCTTCGTCGACGGCTTGTTGGGGTTGGAGAGGTCCCGCAGCGCGCCTTCGACGAAGAAGTTCATGATCGCGATGCCGATATAGGTGAGCAGCAAGGTCGAGATCGTCTCGTTCACGCCGCGCGCATGGCGGAGATATCCGGCGATTCCGACCCAGCCGCCGCCGATGACCATGGCCGCGGTTGCCATGAGGCACAGCGTGGGGAACGGCGGGAGGTGCCCGACCATCGGGATCGACAGCACGGCGGCCGCAAAGCCGCCCAGGACGAGAGCGCCTTCGCCACCGATCATGATGAGTCCGATGCGGGCCGGGACCGCGACCGCGAGTGCGGTGAGGATCAGCGGGGCCGATCGCTGCAGCGTGTTCTGCAGCGAGAATGCCGTGCCGAAGCCGCCGCGCTCGACAAGCTGGAAGAACTCGAGCGGCGATTTGCCGAGCGCCAGCAGGAACACCGAGAACAGCAGCGCCGATACCGCGAGCGCGAAAAACGGGATCGCCACGTATTCGGCGCTACGCCGGATGCGCACCGACAGGTCGCCCGGGACGCTCCCGTAGACGGGAGGAGCAAGCGCCACGGGATTGGGGACGTTCACCATGGACGATGACCGGAGGCGCGGCAGGTGCGATCAGGCCCGCCGCGCCCTCGACCCGCGGTCAAGTGATCGAGCCGACCACGCCCTCGAGCAGATAGTCCATCTGGTCGAGATAGGGATCGAGGTTGTCGTAGGACTTGTCGATCACGATCTTGCCCTTCGTGTCCTTGAGCGGGCCGACATAGATGGGCTTCTTCGCTTTCAGGTCCGCCATCGCCTTTTCCGCGGCCGCGCGCGCGGCGGGCGACGCGCCAGCGCCGAAGGCCGTGTTCTGGACCATGTCCGCCTCGTAGCCGCCGCTCATCATGTTGGGCATGGGCTTGCCGCCGGCGACATCGGCCGCGTAGGCCTTGTAGATCGTCTCCCACTTGTACTCGGCGCCGGTGATGAACCCCTTGGGCGCCAGCGGCGCCTGCGAGGCGTTGTGGCCGCACGTCTTCACGCCGCGGCTCTCGGCCGTCTGGATGACCACCTTCGGACCGTCGACGTGGCAGGTGATGACGTCGGCGCCGGCATCCACCAGCGCGTTCGTCGCCTCGGCCTCGCGGACCGGCATCGACCAGTCGCCGGTGAAGATCACCTGGACGGAGGCATTGGGGTTCGTGCTCTTGGCGCCGAGCATGAACGAGTTGATGTTGCTCAGCACGCTCGCGATCGGCTTGGCGGCCACGAAGCCGAGCTTGTTGCTCTTGGTCGACAGGCCGGCGGCGACGCCGTCGACGTAATGCGCCTGGTTCAGGTAGCCAAAGTAGCTGCCGAGGTTCTTGGGATGTTTTTGGGCATTCCACAGAGGGGCCGCGTGCCGGAATTCGACTTTTGCATATTTTTTAGCCACATCGATCATGAAAGGATCGAAATAGCCGAAAGAAGTGCCAAGGATGATGTTGGCACCGTCGAGGTTGATCATCGACTCCATGGTCTTGGCGCAGGCGTCGGTCTCGGGGACGTTCTCCTCCTCGACCACCTTCACGCCCGGCAGGCTCTTGAGCGATTTGACCGCGACCGCGTGGGCCTGATTCCAGCCGAAATCGTCGCGTGGCCCGACATAGACGATACCGATGGTGACATCCCCCGCGCGAGCCAACCGGCCCACCGACGCCGCCGCGATCACGCCGGCCGCCGTTCCCTGAAGCAGCGTGCGACGCGAGATATTCGAATAACCCATGAAAGCTCTCCCCTTGAGTCGGTTGACCCTGCCCCCAACCGTACGGCGTTGGTAAGAGCAGGAGAGGCAAGCATCGTGCCAGGGGGCAGAACGCTGTACGCTTGGCGTAAGTTTTGCGGGACACGAGACCCATGAGGCTCTGGATTAAGGATCCGCTCGCCATCCTCGCCGAGGGCGCCGAGCGCGGGGTCGTGGTCGAGGACGGGCGAATCGTCGAATTTGTGGGCCGCGCCCGCGACCCCAAACCCGTGGACGCCGTGTTCGACGCGCAGCGCCATGTGGTGATTCCGGGTTTGATCAACACCCATCACCACATGTTCCAGACGCTCACGCGCGCCCATCCCGCCGCTCTCAACAAAGAGCTGTTCCCGTGGCTGACCGCGCTGTTTCCGATCTGGACCCGGTCGCTCAACGCGGAGAATTTCCGCCTCGCCACGCGCCTCGCGTTGACCGAGCTCCTGCTCTCGGGCTGCACGACCGTCTCCGATCACCAGTACCTCTATACGGCGGGTCTCGACGCCGCGATGGACATCCAGGCCGAGGAGGCCGCGGTGCTGGGCATGCGCATGACGCTCACCCGCGGCTCGCTCAACCTCACGATCGAAGAGGGCGGCAACGCTGTGGCCGGCTCGGTGCAGGACACCGATCGAATCCTGGCCGACTGCGAGCGCGTCCTGGCGCGCTGGCACGACCGCAGCGATGGCGCCATGACCCAGGTGGCCCTGGCCCCCTGCGCGCCCTTCAATGTCAGCAAAGAGCTGATGATCCAGACCGCAGGTCTGGCCGAGCGCGCCGATTGCCGCCTGCATACGCACCTTTCGGAGACGCGCGATGAGATCGCGTATTGCCGGGAGAAATTCGGCTGCCGACCGGTCGATTATCTCGAAGGGGTCGGCTGGCTGAGCAACCGCGTCTGGGTCGCGCATGGCGTGCATTTCGACGACGGCGAGGTGAAGCGGCTCGGCCGCGCCGGCGTTGGCGTGGGGCACTGCCCCACCTCGAACATGGTCCTCGCGTCCGGCCAGTGCCGGACGAAGGAGCTGGAGGCGGCCGGCTCGCCGGTCGGCCTGGGCGTGGACGGCTCGGCCTCGAATGACAACTCGAACCTGATGGAGAGCGTTCGTCACGCGCTCATGATCAATCGCCTCACCTATGATGCCGCGAGCGTCACGCATCTCGACGCACTGCGCTGGGCAACACAGGGCTCGGCGCGCTGCCTCGGGCGGTCGGACATCGGCGCCATCGCCGTAGGCCTGCAGGCGGACCTGGCGTTCTACACGCTCGACGAGCTGCGCTTCTCGGGTGCCGGCGATCCGCTCGCGGCCCTGGTGCTGTGCGGCGCGCACGCGGCGGATCGCGTGATGATCAAGGGCAACTGGCGGGTGATCGACGGCGCACCGGTCGGGGTCGACGTCGACAGGCTGCGCGTCGAGCACGGGCAGGCAGCCGCGGCGTTCCTCGCCGGCCTCTGAACGGCGGCTAGGCCAGCGCCTTGACGAACGACGCGGCGTTCGCGACCGCGCCGAAGACCCCGCCCTGCATCTTGATCATCTTGATCGCGTGATCGTGGTTCGCCTTGTCGGTGGCGCCGCAGCAATCCTCGAGCAGCAGGCATTCGAAGCCGCGGTCGTTCGCCTCGCGCATGGTCGTGTGCACGCAGACATCGGTCGTGATGCCGGTGAGCACGATGTTGTCGATGCCGCGCACACGCAGGATGAGCTCGAGGTCGGTGGCACAGAACGAGCCCTTGCCCGGCTTGTCGATGATCGTCTCGCCGGCCTTGGGAGCCAGCTCGGGGATGATCTCCCAGCCGGGCTCGCCGCGCACGAGGATCCGGCCGCACGGGCCCGGGTCGCCGATGCCGGCCCCGATGCGCCGCGATCGCCAGCGCTTGTTGGCGGGCAGGTCGGCGAGGTCCGGACGGTGCCCTTCGCGCGTGTGGAGGATGTGATAGCCCTGCGCGCGCATCGCCGCGAGCACGCGGCTGATCGGCTCGATCGGCGCCCGAGTCAAAGACAGGTCGTAGCCCATCTTGTCGACATAGCCGCCGATGCCGCAGAAATCGGTTTGCATGTCGATTACGATCAGCGCCGTGTTCGCGGCCCTCAGGTCGCCGTTGTAGGGCCACGGATACGGATCGGCTGGGATGTAGCGCTCGGTCATGGCGGTCCGAAGCGCTGCAAGCGATATGCCAGCCGGTGACTCGGCCGTGCGCCTCTGCTTCAATCCCTCCACCCACGAACCTTGGAGGGATCTCATGGCCAAAGCATCGACAGCGGTCGACAAGCTGCGCGGATTTGCACCGAAACTGGTCGAGCTCACCGATGGCGTGCTGTTCGGCGACATATGGGAGCGGCCGGGCCTTTCCAAGCGCGACCGCAGCCTCGTCACGGTGTCCGCACTCGTCGCCCTCTATCGCGGCGACCAGCTGCGGGGACACCTGAAGCGGGCGCTCGCCAACGGCCTCGAGAAAGAGGAGATCATCGAGGCGATCACGCACCTCGCCTTCTACTCCGGCTGGCCATGCGCCATGCAGGCGATGAGCCTTGCGAAGGACGTCTTCGACGAGGCGTAGAGCATCAAATTCTTGCCACATTCGGCGGTCACTTTCCGGCCCGCGCCGGCGGTGCCGGAAGGGGCCGCGGACCTTGCAAAATCAGTCGGTTTCCGTAAAACCAAGGGCCCTTCGGGAAGGCGGGCTCTTAACCAAGAAAGTCTGGCGCTCGCACGGCGGCGCCATTTCAGCGGGGCGGTGAATGTCCGAAATGATCGCGATCCGGAACCTGACCAAGCGGTTCGGGCCCATCCTCGCGGTAGACAACGTGTCGTTCTCGGTGGCGCGCGGCGAGGTGCTGGGCTTCCTCGGGCCCAACGGCGCCGGCAAGTCGACCACCATGAAGATGATCACGGGCTTCCTGGCGCCCACCTCGGGCACGGCGGTGGTGTGCGGCCACGACGTCCTCCAGGAGCCGGTCGAGGTCAAGAAGAAGGTCGGCTATCTGCCCGAAGGAGCCCCCGCCTATCCGGATATGACCCCGGCGAGCTTCCTGCGCTTCATCGCGGGCATCCGCGGCTTCTCGGGTACGGACGCGCAGAAGCGGATCGATCTTGCAGTCGAGCGCACGCAGCTCGGCGAGGTCCTGCAGCAGCCGATCGACACGCTGTCCAAGGGGTTCAAGCGCCGCGTCGGCCTTGCCCAGGCGCTGCTGCACGACCCCGAGGTGCTGATCCTCGACGAGCCGACCGACGGGCTCGACCCCAATCAGAAGCACGAGGTGCGAAGCCTCATCGGCACCATGGCCAAGGACAAGGCGATCGTGATCTCCACCCACCTCCTCGAAGAGGTCGAAGCGATCTGCACGCGCGCCATCATCGTGGCGCGCGGCACGGTCGTGGCGGACGGCACGCCGGAGGCCCTGGCGCAGCGCTCGCGCTACTACAACGCCGTCTCCATCGTGCTGAAGGCGGACCGCGCCGCCGCGGTCGAGACCATGGTGCGCAAGCTCTCCGACGTCGCCGGCACCGAGAAGATCTCGGGCGAAGAGGGGCTTGCCTGCATCATCGCGTTTCCCAGGAGCGGCCGGCCGATCATCGCCGATATCAGCCAGATCGCACGCGATCCGGTGCACGCGATCGAGGAGGTGCGCGTCGAGCGCGGCCGCCTCGACGAAGTCTTCCGCAACATCACGACCGGGCGGGCCTAGGCGATGCGCAATATCCGCTACATCTTCGTCCGCGAGCTCGCCGGGTATTTCGCCACGCCGGTCGCCTACGTGTTCCTCGTCATCTTCCTGGCCATGGCGGGCGCCTTCGCCTTCTATCTCGGCAATTTCTTCGACCGCGGCCAGGCCGACCTGCAGTCCTTCTTCGCCTTCCATCCCTGGCTCTATCTCATCCTGATCCCGGCGATCGCGATGCGGCTGTGGGCCGAGGAGCGCAAGACCGGCACGATCGAGCTGTTCCTCACCTTGCCGATCTCGATCACCGAAGCCGTGCTCGGCAAGTTCCTGGCCGCCTGGGCGTTCACCGGCATCGCCCTCGTGCTGACCTTCCCGATCTGGATCACGGTCAACGTGCTCGGCTCGCCCGACAACGGGGTCATCTTCGCGAGCTATATCGGCAGCTTCCTGATGGCCGGCGGGTATCTCGCGATCGCTGCCTGCATCTCGGCCGCGACCAAGAGCCAGGTGATCGCCTTCGTGGTGTCGGCCGCGATCTGCTTCATCTTCACGGTGAGCGGCTCGGAGATCGTTCTGAGCTTTTTCTCCGGCTGGGCGCCGACCACGATCGTGAACGCGGTCGCCTCGTTCAGCTTCATCGCGCATTTCAACGCCATCAGCCGCGGCGTTCTCGATCTGCGCGACTTCATCTATTTCGGCACCCTGATCGCCGCGTTCCTGTACACGAACGCGGCCCTCGTCGACCTCAAGAAATCGGCCTGATCCCTTATGGCGAAGACTCCCCCGCCCTCCTCTCCGTCGCCCGCCGCACCGGCCGGGCCGTCGCATCGCGGCCTGTTGTCGGCCGGCGGCGTCTTGCTCGTGTTCGTGCTGTTCGTCGCGATCAACATCGTCAGCAGCGCCACGCTCGACACGGCGCAGATCGATCTCACGCAGAACCGGCTCTACACGCTTTCGGCCGGCACCAAGGCGGTGCTGGCCAAGATCAAGGAGCCGATCACCCTGCGCTTCTATTTCTCCGACGCGCTCGGCCGGGAGATCCCCAGCTACGCGGTCTACGCGACGCGCGTGCGCGAGCTGCTGCAGCGTTATCGCGCCGCCTCGGACGGCAAGATCAGGCTCGAGATCATCAACCCGACGCCCTTTTCGGACGAGGAGGACCGCGCGGTCGGCTTCGGACTGCAGGGTGTTCCGGTCAGCCAGGGCGGCGACCTCGTGTATTTCGGCCTCGCCGGCTCGAACAGCGCCGACAAGGACGAGATCATCTCGTTCTTCCAGCCCGACCGCGAGCGCTTCCTCGAATACGACGTGACCAAGCTGGTCTATGACCTCACCGTGACCAAGAAGCCGGCGGTGGGCCTGTTGAGCAGCCTGCCCATGCAGGGCGCCTATACCGGCATGGGTCAGCCCTCGCAGCCGTGGATCGTCTATTCGCAGATGGCGCAGTTCTTCGACCTGAAGATGGTCGACCAGTCCGCAGCCGCGATCCCGGACGACGTCAAGGTGCTGGTCATCGTTCATCCGCAGAACCTGCCGCAGAAGACGCTCTACGCCATCGACCAGTTCGTGCTGCGCGGCGGGCACGCGCTCGTGTTCGTCGACCCGAACGCGGAAGGCCAGATGCTGCGCCCCGGCCCGGCGCAGCAGACCGGCATGACCGCGTCGGACTTGAAGCCGCTGTTCGACGCCTGGGGCGTGGAGATGGTGCCGGGCAAGGTCGCGGGCGACCGGATCGCGGCGCGCACGGTGAACGCGGGCACGGAATCGCGCGTGCGCGCGGTCGACTACCTCGCCTGGCTCGGCCTGCGGCAGGACAATTTCAACAAAGAGGATGTGCTCACCGGCGATCTGTCGCTGATCCAGATGGCGTCGGCCGGCATCCTCGAGCCGACCAAGGGGGCGACCACCAAGTTCGAGCCCTTGATCCAGACGAGCCCGCAATCCGAAGAGATCGATGTCGACAAGGTCAAGATGCAGCCCGACCCGGTGGCGCTGCTCGCCCAGTTCAAGCCGTCGAACGAGCGCTACACCCTGGCCGCGCGCATCTCGGGCCCGGTGAAGACCGCGTTCCCCAACGGCCTCCCGCCCGAACCGAAAAAGGACGAGGACAAGGATAAAGCGGCAGCGCCGAGTGATCCGGCGCCGGCCGCACCGCCGGCCAAGCAGATCATGGAGGCCAAGGACCCGATCAACGTGATCGTGATCGCCGATACCGACATGCTCGAAGACCGCTTCTGGGCCGACGCCCAGGACTTCTTCGGCCAGCAAGTGGTGGTGCCGACGGCGTCGAACGGCGATTTTGTCGTGAACGCGATCGACAACCTGCTGGGCAGCGACGAGCTGATCAGCCTGCGCACACGCGGCGAGTCGGCCCGGCCGTTCACGCTCGTCCGCGCGATCCAGAAGAATGCCGAGCTGCAGTTCCGCGAGAAGGAGCGGCAGCTCAACGACCAGCTCAAGGACACGCAGAAGAAGCTCGCGGAGCTGCAGGGCCAGGGCGGCCCCGGCGGCGCCGAGACCGGCAAGGTCATCCTGTCGAAGGACCAGCAGGAAGCCATCGACCAGTTCCGCACGCAGGTCGTGCAGATCCGCCGCCAGCTGCGCGACGTCCAGCATGACCTTCGCCGCAACATCGACGACCTGCAGATGCTGCTGAAGTTCATCAACATCTGGCTGGTGCCGATCCTGGTCGGGATCGCCGCGATCGTCGTCGGGGTGGTCAGGCTCCGCCGGCGCGCCCCCGCCCGCCGGCCGCAAACCGGACACGTGACATGACGCGCAACCATCTCGTCGGGCTGGCGGTGGTGGCCGTGCTCGCGGTCGCGGGTGCGGTCGCGGTCAGCATCGGCAACGGCCCGCGCACCGGCAGCGATACGCCGTCCGCCAATGCCCGGCTGTTTCCGGACCTCGCCGGCCACATCAACGACGTCGCCAAGGTGATCATCGCCCGCAAGGCGGAGACGGTCACCCTCGCCAAGACAGGCGATGCCTGGGGAGTTGCGGAGAAATACGGCTACCCGGCGGATTTCGAGAAGGTGCGCAAACTTCTGGTCAATCTCGCCGAGCTGCGCCCTCTGGAACAGAAGACCAGCACGCCGGACCTGTTCCCCGACCTGCAGCTCGAGGACCTGTCGGCGCCGGACGCGAAGTCGGTGCTGCTGACCTTGAAGACTGCGGACGGCAAGGACCTGCTCGCGACCTTCGTGGGCAAGGAGCGCTTCGCGCGCGGCGGTACGGGCAACGACGGCATCTATATCCGCAAGGCGAACGAGAACCAGACCTGGCTCGCCAAGGGCACGCTCGGCGTCGAGCAGGGTGCTGTGAACTGGCTCGACAAGTCCCTGGCCGATGTGGCGCACGAGCGCGTCGCGAAGGTCACCGTCACGCAACCGGACGGGACAGCACTCACCGTCTCGCGCGCCAAGGTCGCGGATGCGCACTTCACCCTGCCCGACATCCCGAAGGGCAAGAAGGCGAAGGAGTGGGATATCGACCAGGTGGCCGCCCCTCTCGAAGGTCTGCAGCTCGAGGACGTGCTGCCGGCCAAGGACGTTCCCTACCCCAGCGGCGGCAAGAGCGGGTCGGCCGAGTTCACGACGTTCGACGGGCTCACCGTGCATGTCGACCTGCTGCCCAAGGACAAGGACACCTGGCTGCACTTCGCCGCAAGCTACACCGCGCCGGCGGCCGCCCCGAGCGAGGACGACGTTAAAGCGGGCAAGCTCAAGAAGCCGGACGACGTGCAGAAGGAAGCGGCGGCCCTGAACGCCAAGGCCAAGGACTGGGTCTACAAGGTGCCCGACTGGAAGCTCGACAATCTGCGCAAGAAGGCCGCCGACCTCGTCGAGGACGAGAAGAAAGACCCGCCGAAGAAAGGGTCGTAGAGCTGCCCCTATAACAGCGCGTCCACGGCAAGCACGAGCCAACCCAGGATGAAGCTGGTGCCGCCCCAGGGCGCGAGCGCGACGGCGCCCGGCAAGATGGCGAACGCCTTGAGATACAACGTCCCGCAGAACAGCAGGGTGCCGACCAGGAACAGCCAGCGCGCCCAGGACAGGCCACGGCGCGGCGACGAGGCCAGCCACAGCAGCACGGCGGCGTGGATCAGCTGATATTCGGACGCGGTCTCGACGAGCTTGACGAGGGCCGGGTCGGGCACCGCGTGGGCGCCGAGCGCAGCGGCGGTGACTCCCACGCCACCGCTCAGCCCGGCGATGAGCTGCCAGGGCCGCTGCGGCGAGTCCCGGAGAGAGGCGGCAGGGTCGTTCATGCGACCGGCATACTGCCAAATCCTGCCCTGGCCGCCCATCCTTTGGGCGGCGGCCGCCTCACCTTTTGATGAGCCGTGTCAGGCGCGCTGGCGGGCCGAGACGTCGGCGACCGCGCGGTCGACCCGTTCGATCCAGGTCCGCAGCCCTACGGCTTCGGCATGCGGCAACGCCCGCCGGTAGCGGTCGAGAAACGTCCGCAGCCGTATCCTGAGCGCGCGCAGCCGGTCCGGCCGCACCATGCGCGGCCGCGGGCCTGGAGCCCCCAAGCCGGCGCGCTCGATCTCCTCCTTGAGCTTGGCCAATTCTTCGTTCACGCGTCTACTCCCTCGCCTTCTTGGGCGTTTTTTGAGGGGCGGAGCCTAGCGCGCCCCGCGGCGTCTGTCCTCAGGAGGATTCCGGAATGTCGCGCCGGGAAACACCTAGGCGCCCGCGCACGACAGGATTGCTGCATCGCGATATGTGCCATAATGCTGGGCTAAATCGCGGCCCGATGCGGGTTGGCGAGTTGCCGGCCCCGCGACCCAGTCATTTTGGTCATAGCACTCACGCAAATTTGCGATGCCACCCCCCGCGACCGATCCTCACAGCGACCAGGGCTGGTCGCGGAAAATGGCCGCCGCCCAGGACGGCGACCGGGCCGCGTACGACCAGCTCCTGCGCGAGATCCTGCCGTTCCTGCGAGCTGTCGTGGCCGGCCAGCACCGCCGCCCCGACCGCATCGAGGACGTGGTCCAGGACGTCCTCCTCACCATCCACCGGGTGCGCCATACCTACGACCCGGCGCGGCCCATCCGGCCGTGGCTTGCGGCCATCGCCCGCCGGCGGTCGATCGATGCGCTCCGCCGTCGCGGCCGGACCGAGGCCATGGAGGTCGCCGACGACTTGGCCTATGAAACCTTTGCGGACCCGGCAGCGAATAGAGAGCTAGAGGCGGCACAGAACACGGCCGGGCTCAGCGGGGCGGTCGCGGGGTTACCGCCAAGCCAGCGCGAGGCGGTCGAGCTTTTGAAGCTGAAGGAGATGTCGCTGGCCGAAGCGTCGCGGGCGAGCGGCAAATCCACGACGGCATTGAAGGTCAACGTGCATCGGGCCATCAAGGCGCTGCGGGCGCAGTTGACGGGAGAGCGGAAGTGAACGAGGCGACGGACAAGCTGATCGGCCGCCTGGTGGCGGAGGCGGCTCCGGTGCGCCGGCTGCGCCCGCCCTTGGTGCGCGCGGCGCTGTGGCTGCTGGCTGTGGCCGCGGTCGGCGCCATCCTGATTTTCGCGCTGTCGGACCTCGCCACGTTCGAGCGGCGGGCCGAGGACCCCAAGCTCGTCCTGGAGCTGATCGGCACGCTCGCGACGGGAATCGCGGCGGTGATTGCCGCCTTCTACCTCAGCCTGCCGGATCGTTCCGATGCGTGGGCGCTGCTGCCGCTGCCGCCGCTGGCCCTGTGGATCGCCAGCAGCGGTTACAGCTGCTACAGGCACTGGATCACGTTCGGGCCCGACGGCTGGGAGCTGGGCGAAAGCGGCGACTGCTTCCGCTTCATCGTCGCAGTGAGCGTGCCGCTCGGCATCGCGCTGTTCCTGCTGCTGCGCCAGGCGCGGCCGATCGCGCCCGTGCGGGTCGCGGCCACGGGCGGTCTCGGCGTCGCGGGACTGGCCGCGTTCCTCCTGCAGTTCTTCCACCCGTTCGACGTGACGCTCATAGACCTCGCGAGCCACCTGGCCGCGGTCGGGCTGGTGGTCGCCGTCTCGTCCTTCGCCGGCAGGCGGTGGCGGGCCGCCTAGGCCGTCACTTCGCGTCGGCCGCAACCTGCATTTTGATGATGCGGTCGGGATCGGACGGCGGCTCGCCGCGCTTGATCTTGTCGACAAACTCCATGCCCGAGATCACGCGTCCCCAGACCGTATATTTGCCGTTCAGGAACGAGCCGTTGTCGAACATGATGAAGAACTGGCTGTCGGCGCTGTTGGGGTCCTGAGCGCGCGCCGCACCGACCGTGCCGCGCACGAACGGCTCGCGGCTGAACTCGGCGTTGATCTTCTGGCCCGACCCGCCGGTGCCGTCGCCGCGCGGATCGCCGGTTTGCGCCATGAACCCGTCGATCACGCGGTGAAACTTGAGGCCGTCGTAGAAGTGCTGGCGCACGAGCTGTTTGATGCGCGCCACGTGATGCGGCGCCAGGTCCGGGCGCAGCGCGATCACCACGCGGCCGTATTTCAGGTCCATGAACAAGGTGTTCTCGGGATCGCGGATCGGCACCGGCGAGGCCGGCTGCTGCGCCAGGGCCGGCGCCGACAAAACGAGGACTCCGAGAAGGGCAAACACCAGCCGCCGCATGCTGTACTCCGTGTCGAGAAGAGCGTTTGGAGGGAGTCACCCGCCAGCGCGGATGATCAGGCGTCGATGCTGGTTTTGGTGGCGTCGGCGGCGATCTGCATTTTCTTGATGCGGTCGGGCTTCGACGGCGGCTCGCCGCGCGTGATCTTGTCGACGAGCTCCATGCCGGAGGTCACCTCGCCCCAGACGGTGTACTGGCCGTTGAGGAACGATCCCTCGTCGAACATGATGAAGAACTGGCTGTCGCCGCTGTTGGGGCTTTGCGCGCGCGCCATGCCGACCGTCCCGCGCTCGAATGGCGTCTGGCTGAACTCCGCCTCGAGCTTCACGCCGGATCCGCCGGTGCCGGTGCCCTTGGGGCACCCGGTCTGGGCCATGAACCCTTCGATCACGCGATGGAACGTGAGACCGTTGTAGAAGCCCTCGCGCACCAGCTGCTTGATGCGCGCCACGTGGCCGGGTGCGAGGTCGGGGCGCAACTTGATCGTCACGCGGCCGTAATCGAGATCGAGATACAGGGTGTTTTCGGGGTCCATGCTCACCTGCCGATCGAAGGGACGCGGATTATGCTGTGTCCGGGACGGCCCCGCAATGCCGGCCGCAGAAATGCGGCGTGCGACTGTCATTGTCACTTCCGGGAGGGCGACCGATCTGATAGAGAGCGCGCGGGGCAAGGGCAGAGCGAGTAGCCGAGTCGAACATGGCAATGCCCCCGCTGGCGGGTCCCTTTCCTTTGACGCCCACCGGGATCAACCTCAATCAGGTGCCGCGCACGCCCGCGGCCTTCTGTCTCGGAACGATCGGAGTCGACGGCCGATTCGTCGCGGGCTATGTGGGGCGCGTGAACGACGGCCTCGCCGCGCATCTGCGGAGCTATATCGGCTCGAAGCAATACGACGTTTTCATGTACGCGCTGGCACCCTCGCCACAGCGCGCGTTCGTGATGGAGTGCCAGATCTATCACGGCTTCTCCCCGCGCGATAACACGATGCACCCGGTCCGGCCGCCGGACACGGACTGGACGTGCCCGGCCTGCGGAAAGTTCTAGTCCCGCGGCACGCGGGGAGGCAGGCGCCGGCCGTTGCGCAGGATGTCGCGCACGTCGGTGAGTGCCACGACGTAGCCATAGTGCCAATACGCGCGCTCGCGCGTGCCTTCGTCCAGATGCGCCTGGTCTGCGGCGCAATAGGGCGCGTGCTGCGCCAGCCATCGCGACAGCGGCGCAATGCGCTGTTCCAGCAACGCTTCGAGGCGTGGACGGGCACGGGCGGCATGGGATCGCGAGGCAGCACCGCGCGGACGGGAGCTTCTCTTTCTCATGCCCGCGAAACGGGGAGCGGGACAGCCGCGTTCCGGCAATCCCGCTTTTTGTCACCCCCAGGGCACCGCTGTGACCACGAAGCGACAAAATCTTTACGGGAAGATCTACTCCGGCTGCCGCGGCACGCCGACGCGGCCGATCCCCGGCAGGAGGAGTGCTGGCGCCTTCAGGTCGAGACCGACCACGAGGCCCAGGACGTTGACCTCGACCCCTTCGTCGAGCGCGAGCGTGGCGCCTGCGATCCCGAGCAGCGAGAATTGCACGCCCGTGCCGCTGGCGGCGCGCGCCACCGGCACGAGCCCGAGATAATCCTTGCCGATCGCCGTCGACGGCAAGGTCAGCCGCAGCTCCGGCACCTGGCGGGCGATCCACGCCGTGAACGTGTTGCTGTTCGGCCCCGGCCACGTCGTATAGCTGTCAGGCCAGGGGTAGGACTTGATCGCCCCCTGCACCTGGCCGATCAGCTCGTCCACGCCTGCGCCGCGGCGGTCGAGCAGCAAGGCCGGCCGCGCGCCGAACCAGTAATTGTCCGGTCCCATGCGGTCGATGCGGATCGCGGGCAGGCCGTTCTGTACGCCGAAGCCGATGACCTCGTAGCGCGTGTAGCGGGGCGCCCCGGTCGGCTTGACCGCGATCCACGTATGGACCGCGAAGACGCCGCGCCAGCCGACGGCGCGCGCGGCGTATACCTGGAGCACGGCCTCGGGGGTGGCCGCCGGATCGGGCGCCTGGTTGCTGGAATCCTGGCGCCGCATGAACCACGGCACGTCACCGTCGCGCAACGTGGCGGCGCTCACGCCAAGCGGCAGCGTGAACAGTGCTGCGAGCAGGAGTGCCTTATTCATCATGATGCCCGCGACTGTAGCAGTCCGCGGTCGGCGGGCAAGCATGACTCAGGGTGCAAACGTCGCTACACTCCGCTGATGGACGATATCAGCAGGATTCGCCTGACCAGCGTTTTCGAGCAGATGCTGAGTCCCGCCATCAAGGACCAGTTGCGGGCGATCGGCGGGCGCGTCTACGACATCATTGCGCCGGCGATCGACCAGGCACGCCGCGAAAGCGACGAGGCCCGGCAGCGCGAGGCCTTGGTCGACGCGCACGCGCTGGCCGCCGCGATCTTCGAATCCGAATGCAACGGGTACTTCCACAACGTTCCGGGCGGCCTGGAGCTGTTGAAGTCTCTGGCGTGCAAGGCAGGCTGCGCGTTCTGTTGCGAGCTCAAGGTCGAGATCACGGCATTCGAGGCAGCCGCGATCTGGGCGGGGCTGCAAGGCGACGAGTGGGCGCGGCAGCGCGAGGCGCTGGCCGCTATCGGTCCGCGCACCGGGCCGCTGGACACCGAGAAACGCCGGCGCGCCCGCATCCAGTGCGCCCTGCTCGCCGACGGCAATTGCACGGTCTACCAGTTTCGCCCGTACGGATGCCGCGGGTTCTTCGCCACCGATGCGGCCGATTGCGAGCGCGTGGTGAAGGCCCCGCCAGGGGCGAAGCTGCCGCCGGTGCGCTCGCCCGCGGTGCCTCGGGCGCTCGCCAGCGCCTTTGCCGGCGGTGCCAACGCGGCACTCGCGGACAAGGGGCTGCAGCACGACTTCCTGGAGCTAAACTCGGCGATCGCCACCCTGGTCAGCCGCCCGCAGGCCTTCGGCGAGTGGCTCGCCGGCGGGCGCGTGTTCACGCGCGCCGCCGCCGAATAGCACGTTTGCTGACGCGGGCTTCTTACGCCGCGCGGATATCGCCGAGGAAGCGGCCGATCTCGGCGCGCAGCGTCTCGCCCTGCTTGGCGAGGTCGGCTGCCGCGCGCAGCACCTGGCCCGAGGCCGTGCCGCTGTCGGTTGCCGCCCGGGTGACCCCGGTGATGTTGCTCGACACCTCGGTGGTGCCGGCCGACGCCTGCTGAACGTTGCGGGCGATCTCCTTGGTCGCGGCGCCCTGCTCCTCGACGGCCGAGGCCACGGTGGTCGCGATCTCGCTGATGCGGCTGATCGTACCGCTGATGCCCTCGATGGCGGCGACCGAATCGCCGGTCGCGGCCTGGATCGACTTCACCTGCTGGGCGATGTCTTCGGTCGCCTTCGCCGTCTGGGTGGCGAGCGACTTCACCTCCGAGGCCACGACCGCGAAGCCCTTGCCGGCTTCCCCGGCGCGCGCCGCTTCGATCGTCGCATTCAGGGCCAGGAGGTTCGTCTGGCCCGCGATGTCGTTGATCAGCTTCACCACGTCGCCGATCTTCTGCGCCGCGTCCGCGAGCGCCTTGACCTTCGCGTTGGTCTCGTTCGCGTCTGTCACCGCCTGGCCGGCGATGCGCGTCGATTCGACGACCTGACGGCTGATCTCCTGGATCGAGGCGGAGAGTTCCTCGGCCGCCGTGGCGACCGTCTGCACGTTGGTCGAGGCCTGCTCGGATGCCGCGGCCACCGCCGTCGCCTGACGGGTCGTCTCCTCGGCCGTCGCCGACATCGACTGCGCCGTCGCCTCCATCTCGGTCGAGGCCGAGGCGAGCGTGTCGAGCGCCGAGGCAACCTGTCCCTCGAAGCGTTTGATGTAACCGTCGATCGTGACCTGGCGCTTCTCTTTCTTCTCCTGCTCGGTCTTCTGCGCGGCATTCAGCCGCTCGGTTTCGAGCATGTTGTCCTTGAACACCTGGACGGCCTTGGCCATCTGGCCGATCTCGTCCTTGCGGTCGCCGAAGATGATCGTGGCGGTGAGGTCGTGCTTGGCGAGCCGGCCCATCGTCTCGGTGATGCGCAGGACCGGTGTTGCCACCGCCGCGACGATCATGACTCCCGAGAAGACGGCGAACACGGCCGCGAAGATCAGCATGCCGATGATCCAGTAGCGCGCCGACGCGTAGGCCTCTTCGCCGGCATCGGCCGCCTTCTTGCCCTGGGCGACGTTGAAGGCGACGTCCTTGGCCGTCGTCTCGCTCACATTGGCGATGTAATACTTGAGCAGATCGCCGTTGAAATAGTCGATGGCGCCCTTGTGGTCGCCGGCCTTGACCATCTCGACCATCTTCTGCGTCATCTGCTGGTAACCCGCCCAGCCGGCCTTGATCTTCTCCGCGAGCTCCCGCTCCGCCGGATCCGTGGCCATCAGCTCGTAGGCGTCCCATGCTTTCTTCGCCTGGGCGACGTAGTCCGCCAGCGTCTTGATATTGGTGTCCTGCTGTTCAGGGGTCTCGGACAGCAGCAGATACGCAGCGCGCATCCGGTAGATCGTCGTCTTGAGGGAGAACTCGCCGAGCAGCTGGGTGCTCGGCAGCCAGTTGTCACGGATATCCGCGGCGTTGCTGTTCACGACCGAGAGGCGCTGCAGCGCGATCCCGCCGAGAATGACGCTCACGAACAGCACGCCGGCGAACGCCAGCGCGACCTTGGAGCGGATTTTCAGATTCTGAAAGCTCGACACGGTCTCACCCCTTACTTACGGTGCATCCCTCCACGAGCCGCGTAACCTATCCGCGCGTGCTTAAGAGACTCTGAATGTCTTCTGGACTAATCCGTGGAATTTCCGCGCTGATCCATAGAAGCGGATCGTAAAAATTTTAGTGGAATTCTTTGGATCGTTGACAGGGTGCCTCGTCACCTCTACGATCCGCCGCATGAACCTCGCGTTCGCGTTCGTCACCGCCATGCATGTCCGAAAGGCCTGGACCTTACCGGGGCTGACGACTCGCTGTATGCGCTGACAACCATCACGAGGACAAACCGAAGCCCCGCCGGAAACCGGACGGGGCTTTTGTGTTTCTAGGGGCTCTTTCCGCCGGCGGGTCTGGCACCGGAGGGGAAGAGCATGCCGACACAGGACGGTCGTTCGGGCGCCCAACGTCCCGAGCGAAGACGCCTCGAAGGGCTTTGGCTGCCGCTGATCACGCCGTTTCGCGACGGCAAGCTCGATGAGCCGACGCTATCGGCCCTGGCACGGCGCTACGTCGCAGGCCCGATCGACGGCCTGATCCTGGCCGCGACCACCGGCGAGGCGCTCACCCTCGATGCGCACGAGCTCGAGCGCCTGGTGGCCCTCGTGGCGGAGGCGAACGCGGGCCGCCGGCCCGTCTATCTCGGCCTCTCGGGCAGCGATACGCGCAAACTCGCCCACATGCTCGCCGAGACGCGCAGCTGGCCGGTCGACGGCTACCTGATCGCCTGCCCCTATTACACGCGGCCATCGCAGGACGGGCTTTACCTGCACTTCGCGACCTTGGCCGAGCTCAGCGACAAGCCGATCGCGCTCTACAACATCCCCTATCGGACCGGCGTCAATCTCGCGAACGACACCGTGCTGCGTCTGGCCGAGTTCGACACCATCGTCGGGATCAAGGATTGCTGCGCCGTGCATGAGCAGAGCTTCGAGCTGCTGCGCCGCCGGCCGGCGGGCTTCTCCGTGATGACGGGCGAGGACGCGCTGTTCTTCTCCGCGATCGCCCACGGTGCCGACGGTGGCATCCTCGCCTCGGCGCACGCGGACCCGCGCGCGTTCGCCGACATGCGGACCTTGCTCGTGGGCGGCGATCGCGCCGGCGCCCTGCGGGTGTGGGGCGGGCTGTCCGAGGTCGTGAGCCTGTTGTTCGCCGAGCCGAGCCCGGCTCCGATCAAGTACTGGCTGTGGCGCAAGGGCTGGCTGCCCTCGCCGGAGGTGCGGCTGCCGATGACCCCGGTCAGCTTCGCGCTCGCGCGGCGCATCGACGCAGCGATCGCAGCACGGGTACGGCACCGCAAACCCGCGCGCGGCCAGACGGCGGCGGCCTCCGCATGGGATGACGTGGTCCTTCGGCATGCCCGGGGAAATCCCGGACCAGCGCCGCGGGCGGAAGGCGTTTAGGGCGGACGCTGGAGTTGGTCGTCACCGCCGGCCGGACGCGATCGTCGCGGGAGCTGCGGTTCCCGGGCGACGCCCCCTGGAGAGGTGCCGGCCGGCGGCGACGTGAACGGCGGCCCCCCGAACCCCTCAAGCCCGTTCGAAAACCCGCCTGGGCATACTCTCAGCAACGGCCGTGCCAAGGCCGGACGCACGATTGGCGCGTGGCCCGACCCTGGGCGTGCCGCAAATCTGGGCACGCCCCAGCGCCTGGACTAAAGTTTCACCACGCGCGCCCGTCGGCGGCCGCGACATAAGCCGTGAGCCGCCGCCGCGTATGGCACGCTGCATGAATATGGCACGCTGCATGAGTAAGACGCGGCGTCCCTGCAACGAGGCTTTTCCTGACCATCACCAGCCTGCATCTCTCCGCACTGAGTTCCGCCTACGACGCCGGTATCCTCACGCCGATCGACGTAGCGCGGGAGGTGCTGCAGCGCGTCAACGCTGCGGGCGAGGATCACATTTGGATCAGCCGCGTCGGCGAGGCCGCGGTCATGGCGCGCGCGGCATTGCTGGCCGGTCTCGATGCCGAGGTGCGCCGGCACCTGCCGCTGTACGGCATCCCCTTCGCCGTCAAGGACAACATCGATGTCGCGGGCATGGAGACGACGGCCGCCTGCCCCGCCTTCGCGTACAAGGCGGAGCGCAGCGCCACCTGCGTCGCGCGGCTGATCGACGCCGGCGCCATCCTGATCGGCAAGACCAACCTCGACCAGTTCGCAACCGGCCTGGTCGGCGTGCGCTCGCCCTACGGCGTGCCGCGCAACCCGGTCGCCCCTGATTATGTGCCGGGAGGATCGAGCTCGGGATCTGCGGCCGCCGTGTCGGCCGGGCTCGTCTCCTTCGCGCTCGGCACCGATACCGCCGGTTCCGGCCGCGTGCCCGCCGGCTTCACCAACATCGTCGGCCTCAAGCCGACGCGCGGCTTGATCAGTGCGGCGGGCGTGGTGCCGGCCTGCCGGACCCTCGACTGCGTGTCGATCTTTGCACTCACGGCGGACGACGCGCTGGCGGTGCTGCGTGTGGCTGCGGCACCGGATCCCGCCGATCCGTATTCGCGCGGCGCCGTGTTCGGCGCACCGGTGCGCCCGCCCGCATTCCGCTTCGCCCTGCCGCGGCCATCCCAGCGCGAATTCTTCGGCGATGCGGCGGCACGCTCCGAATACGAGACCGGCATCGAGCGCCTCGTCGCCATGGGCGGCAAGCCCGTCGAGATCGACTTCGCACCGTTCCTCGCCGCGGCGAAGCTGCTCTACGAGGGGCCGTGGCTGGCCGAGCGCCTGCACGCCACGCACGATCTGCTGCGCCGGGATCCCGACGCGCTGCACCCGGTCACCCGCAGCATCATCGCGGGCGGCGAGCGCTACAGCGGGCTCGATGCGTTCCGCGGCCTCTACAGGCTCGAGGAGCTGCGCGCCGCCGCGGCCCCGGTGTGGGACACGGCGGACATCCTCTACGTGCCGACGACGGGCACGATCTACACGGTGGCCGAGCTCGAGGCCGATCCGATCCGCCTCAACGCCAATCTCGGGGTCTACACGAATTTCGTGAACTTCTTCGACCTCTCGGCCGTCGCCGTTCCGAGCGGCTTCCGCCCGGCCGGTGGTCCCAAGGCCGGCACCCCGATCGGCGCCACGTTCATCGCCCCGGCCTTTCGCGAAGGCCTGCTGACGGCCCTCGGCGCCGACTTCCACGCGCGCACCGGGCTGACCCTGGGCGCCACGGGCGCTCCCCTGCCGAAGCGGCCCGCCGCGCCCGAGGTGCGGCCCGAGGCAAACACCGGCGCGATCGACGTCGCCGTCGTCGGAGCCCATCTGTCCGGCCAGCCGCTGAACGCGCAGCTCACCGGCCTCGGTGCCGTGCTGCGCCGGCGCACGCGCACGGCACCCGCCTACCGGTTCTACGCGCTGCCCGGCGCGCCGGCTCGCCCCGGCCTCGTGCGGGTGGCCGACGGCGGAGCTGCCGTCGAGTGCGAGGTGTGGTCGGTGCCGGCCGCGGAATTCGGCGCCTTTGTCGCGGGAATCCCGGCACCGCTCGGCATCGGCAAGATCACGCTGGAAGACGGCACGGTGGTGTGCGGCTTCATCTGCGAGCCGCTCGGGATTTCCGGCGCCGAGGACATCACGCACTTCGGCGGCTGGCGGAATTACCTAAATCGCTAAGCCGATTTTGAATCCGGGACGTCGTCGGCGATCAGGCGCGCGTAGGATTCGGCATGCAGGCGGATCTTGGCGCGCATGTCGGGCGTCAGCCGGTCGAACGAGGTTTTGGCGGCCAGCCAATCGGCATCCGCGCCGGTCTTCAGCGCACGCTCCAGATCCTTGAACGCGTCGCTCCCCTTCCCGACCATGATGCCGATCGACCGCAGGATGACGTCTTGCGAAATTTTTCCGGACATGAACGACAGCCACGACGCGAAAGAGGAACGGTTAAGCTTAACGTGATTCGCGCCCGGCGCAAATCCCAAGCGCGGGTGAACGTGAAGGTTTTCACGGGGCCGGTACGCCGCGTTGGACCGTCGCTTGGACTCTTACGCAATTATTCGCGTCCGTGGCCGGCGCGCTTAACGTCGCCTTCATGTGTGCGCGCCTAGAGTGCGTCACAACGATACGACGATCAGCGCTGAGACGACCTCAGGCGTGATCGCGAGTTAAAGACCCTCTTCGCCTTACCCCCGCCGGCTCCCCTCCCCCTCCCGGCGGGGGTTTTATTTTTCCCGGAAAAAATCGCGCGGACTTTTTGGCGCACCACGCGTAGCCGCGAACCCTGCGGATACACGCAAGGCCGCTTCTATGTAGGGAAGAAATGGGGCGAGCGAGGGGACTTGAACCCCCGACATCCAGATCCACAATCTGGCGCTCTAACCAACTGAGCTACGCCCGCCACCGAGGCCCCGTGATGTAGACCCTGGGGGCCCAAAACTCAAGGCCGGAAAATGCTGGCCCGCCCGGCGGTTAGGAGCCGCTTTGGGCGTTTGCCAAGGGGCCGCGGCTTAGGCCATAGTGCGCGCCGCAAAAAGGTGCAGGGGGAGAGAGCGGATGCCCATTCTTGCCGACCGCATGAGCCAGCTCGGGACCGAGACGGCGTTCGAGGTTCTGGCGCGCGCCAAGGCGCTCGAGGCGCAAGGGCGATCGATCATCAATCTCGGCATCGGCCAGCCGGATTTCTCGACCCCGCCGCACATCGTCGAGGCGGCGGTCAAGGCGCTGCGCGACGGCCATCACGGCTACACGCCGGCCAACGGCATCCTGCCCCTGCGCCAGGCGGTGGCGGCCGACATCCACCGCCGCCTCGGATGCGAGGTCAATCCCGACCACGTGCTCGTCGTGCCCGGCGGCAAGGTGACGATGTTCTTCGCCATCATGATGTTCGGCCAGCCGGGTGCCGAGATTCTCTATCCGAATCCCGGGTTCCCGATCTACGAATCGGTGATCAAGTACTCCGGTGCGACACCGGTCGCGATCCCGCTTCTGGAGAAGAACGGGTTCGCGTTCGATGCCGACGACGTCCTCTCCAAGATCACGCCGCGCACCCGGCTCATCATCATCAACAGCCCGGCCAACCCGACCGGCGGCGTGGTGCCCAAGGCCCAGATCGAGAAGCTCGTGCGCGGGCTCGACAAGCACCCGCACGTGGCGCTGATGAGCGACGAGATCTACGGCCAGATGACCTATGACGGCCGCGAGCACGCCACGCTCCTCGCCTATCCGTCTTTGCGCGACCGGTTGATCCTGCTCGACGGCTGGAGCAAGACCTACGCGATGACCGGCTGGCGGCTCGGATACTCCGTGTGGCCGGCGGCGCTGATCGAGCCGGCGACGCGGCTCGCCATCAACTGCCATTCCTGCGTGAACGCGCCGACCCAGTTCGCCGGCATCGCAGCGCTCGAAGGGCCGCAGGACGACGTGCACAAGATGGTCGCGGCGTTCGCCGAGCGGCGCAAGGTGATCGTCTCCGAGCTCAACGCCATCCCCGGCTTCTCGTGCGTCGAGCCCGGCGGAGCCTTCTACGCGTTCCCGAACATCACGCGCACGCGTCTGTCGAGCCGGCAGCTCGAAGCCAAGCTGCTCGACGAAGGCGGTGTCGCGACGCTGTCGGGGACCAGCTTCGGCGCGCACGGCGAGGGGTATCTGCGGTTCTCGTACGCGAACTCGATCGAGAACATCCGCGAGGCGATGCGGCGTATCCGCGCCTGCCTGGCCCCAGCGTCCAAGAAGGGGGCGGCCTGATCCGTTTCGCCGGGGCTGGCGAAAAAATAGACAGCGCTTGATTAATTTGTAGGCAGTCTGTCAATGATAAGGCACCGCTCGGCGAAATCCGGCGCGTTTTGGCGAGCAGCCGGACCTATCGGTTGGCACACGCCGTGCTAACAGGCTAAGGGAACGCCGAAGGAAGAGGTCCTCGGCGTCCTTCGGATTTCACGCCGGCCGGGGCAGCTAACACAGAGGGGATGACATCCCGTATGAAGAAGATCGAGGCGATCATCAAGCCGTTCAAGCTGGATGAGGTGAAGGACGCGCTGCACGAGGTCGGGCTCACCGGCATCACCGTCGTCGAAGCCAAGGGGTTTGGCCGGCAGAAAGGCCACACCGAGCTGTACCGCGGAGCCGAGTACGTCGTCGACTTCCTGCCCAAGGTAAAGCTCGAGATCGTGCTCGACGACGCCCTGGTGGAGCGCGCGATCGAAGCCATCCAGCGCGCCGCCCACACCGGGCGCATCGGCGACGGCAAGATCTTCGTGACCCAGGTCGAAGAGGCGATCCGCATCCGCACCGGCGAACGCGGCGTGGAGGCGGTCTAGGGCCGGGAACCGCGGCGGGCTCACGACCCGCCACGGAAGTGTCTGCTCAAGGGGTAGGAGTTCAGTCGAGAGACCAGAGGGGGCTGTCAGCCAGGTCGTGCCGATGCGAGCGGGCCGCATGCCGTAAGGGCGGGCGTCCGCTGCGGCCGGCGTTCCATAAACCAATCCGCAACCACACACCAACCACGGGAAAGATCCATGTCCGATCCAAAAAAAGTCCTGCAGATGATCAAGGAAAACGACGTCAAGTACGTCGACCTGCGCTTCACGGACCCGCGCGGCAAGTGGCAGCACTTGGCGCACGCCATCGAGACGATCAACGAGGACACGTTCACCGACGGGATCATGTTCGACGGCTCCTCGATCGCCGGCTGGAAGGCGATCAACGAGTCCGACATGGTGCTGATGCCCGACGCCGAGACGGCGGTGATGGATCCGTTCGCCGCCCAGCCGTCGCTCGTCCTGTTCTGCGACGTCTATGAGCCCGGCACCGGCCAGCCCTACGGCCGCGACCCGCGCTCGATCGCCAAGAAGGCCGAGGGCTACCTCAAGAGCTCGGGCATCGGCGATACCGCCTATTTCGGCCCCGAGATCGAGTTCTTCGTGTTCGACGACGTCCGCTACAAGGTCGGCATGAACGTCGGCATGTACGAGATCGACAGCGAGGAAGGCCCGTACGTCTCGGACAAGAAGTACGAGGAAGGCAACATGGGCCACCGGCCGCCGATCAAGGGCGGCTACTTCCCGGTCCCGCCGGTCGACGGTGCGTCGGACCTGCGCGCCGAGATGCTCACGGTCATGAAGGACATGGGCCTCAAGATCGAGAAGCATCACCACGAGGTGGCACCCAGCCAGCACGAGCTCGGCAACGTGTTCTCGACCCTGGTCAAAGCGGCCGACGGCGTTCAGATCTACAAGTACGTGGTGCACAACGTGGCGCACCAGTACGGCAAGACCGCGACGTTCATGCCGAAGCCGATCAAGGGCGACAACGGCTCAGGCATGCACACCCACCAGTCGATCTGGAAGAAGGGCAAGCCGCTGTTCGCCGGCAATCTGTATGCGGATCTCTCGGAGACCGCGCTGTTCTACATCGGCGGCATCATCAAGCACGCCAAGGCGATCAACTGCTTCACCAATCCGCTGACCAACAGCTACAAGCGCCTGATCCCCGGCTTCGAGGCGCCGGTGCTGCTCGCCTACTCGGCGCGCAACCGCTCGGCCTCGTGCCGCATCCCCTACGTCGCGAGCCCGAAGGGCAAGCGCGTCGAGGTCCGGTTCCCGGATCCCGGCTGCAACCCCTATCTCGGCTTCGCGGCGATGCTGATGGCCGGCCTCGACGGCATCCGCAACAAGATCCATCCGGGCGACGCGATCGACAAGAACCTCTACGACCTGCCGCCGGATGAGCTGAAGAAGGTGCCGACGGTGTGCGGCAGCTTGCGCGAGGCGATCACCCATCTCGAGAACGACCACGAGTTCCTGATGGGCGGCGACGTCTTCGGCAAGGACTTCCTGCAAAGCTACATGGATCTCAAGTGGGAAGAGGTGTACGCCTTCGAGCACACCCCGCACCCGATCGAGTTCCAGATGTACTACTCGGTCTGATCCGGCCGATCATCGCCTCAAACTCCGAGGTCGACGAAACCCCCGCCAGGAAACTGGCGGGGGTTTTTGTTTGGAGAGCTAAGCCGGGATCACGTCGAAGGCGATGCTGATGCGCTCGCGTTCGGATTCGAACGGGATCGTGCGGTGCCAGACATACGAGGGGAACGTGATCAGCATGCCCTCGACCGGCTGGATGAGGCGGATGTCGGGCTCGCGCGCGTGCAGCTCGTCCGGGCCGCGGCCGAACTCGATCCAGGCTTCGTGGCCTTCGGGCTTCGTGCGCACCACTTCGGGCAGTTGCACGTAGTAGACGCCGCTGAGCCAGGCCTTGTGGTGGATGTGCGTCACCTGGTGGCCCTGGCGCCACATCTTCACGCCCCACGAGATGGTACTCCAGTTCCTGGGAGCGGTGCGCGCGAACGGGTGCGAAGGCTCGGGAAGGTTCGCGAGCCGCGCCTCGATCTCCGAGTAGATGAACCGCCGCAGCGCCGCCACGCTCGGATCCGGCAGGTCGAACAGCTCCGCCGTGTCCATGCCGTTCACCGTCGTGTGGTGTTCGTGCAGGGTCGAGCAGGTAGTGACGGCCTTTGCGAGATCTTCGCTGAACGCCTGGAGCGATGCCGCCCCATGAGCCTCGCCAATGTGGCGGCGGACCACCAGCCGGTCGAAATCGACCAGCGCGTGCAAGCGCGCCGTGTCGCCGAGCTCGTTCAGCGCCACCGCCTTATAGGCCGAAATCGTCGTGTTGAGCAGCCCGAGCGCCTCGCACGCCTCGAGATGCCGGAGCGCCTCACGGGGCTCGCCCACCTTCAACAGCTCCGTCCCGAGGTTCTGGCGCACCTCGAGGTTGCGCGGGTTGACCGCCACCGCGCGCTTGAACGCATCGACCGCCTCACGCGTGCGGCCCATCTCGGTGAGCAGGCCGCCCAGGCTGGACAGCAGCGTATCGCTGCGCGGTGCCAGCTCCACCGCGCGCTGGAGCAGCACCAAGGCCTCGTCGTCGCGCTTCTGCTTGTGCAGGATGAGGGCCAGGTTGTGGTGGGCGCCGGGATCGCCGGGGGCGGCCGCCAGCGTCTGGCGCAGCAAGCTTTCGGCCGAGGCCGCGTCGCCGCGCTGGAAGTGCAGCACACCCAGATGGCGCAGCACATCGGGATCGCCCGGCCGCGCGCCGAGCAGGCGGCGATAGATCGCCTCCGCCTCGGCGTAGCGGCCGGCCATCTGGTGCTGCACGCCCGCGGCGAACTCCCGCGCAAAAGAGGTTTCAGGCCCGATCATGCTCGCATCATAGTGCGTCCCACCGTGCTGCCCAATGACGTCGTGCGCGGCGGCCCGGCGTCCTTCGAGACGGCGACCTTGGGGTCGCCTCCTCGGGATCGGGACGCTACACTGCCGGCAACGAACGAGAGGACACGCCCGTGCCGACCAAGCTGTTGCCGACCACCGTCGTCGGAAGCTACCCGCAGCCCGATTGGCTCATCGATCGCGAGAAGCTCAAGGCCCTGGTGCCGCCGCGCGCCCGCGCCAAGGAGCTCTGGCGCATCCAGCCGCCGCTGCTCGACGGAGCGCAGGACGACGCGACGCTGCTGGCGATCCGCGACCAGGAGCGCGCCGGAATCGACGTGATCACGGACGGCGAGATGCGGCGCGAGAGCTACTCCAACCGCTTCGCGTGCGCCCTTGAGGGCGTGGACGCCGAGAACCCGGCGCGGATTCCGGCGCGCACGCCCGGCCGCTTCCAGATCGTGCCGCGCGTCGTGGGGCCGATCCGCCGCAAGACCGCGGTCGAGCGGCGGGACGTCGAGTTTTTGCGCGCCAACACCGACCGGCAGATCCGGATCACCCTGCCGGGCCCGTTCACGCTCACCCAGCAGGTGGCCGACGAGTACTACAAGGACGAGGCAGCGCTCGCCATGGACTACGCGGCGGCGGTCAACGACGAGATCAAGGAGCTGTTCGCGGCCGGCGCCGACGTCGTGCAGCTCGACGAGCCGTTCCTCGAGGCGCGGCCCGACAAGGCGCGCGCCTTCGCGGTCCCGGCGATCAACCGCGCGGTCGCCGGCCTCAGCGGCACCACGGCTTTGCATCTCTGCTTCGGCTACGGCTCGATGATCAAGGCCAAGAAATCCACCTACTCCTTCCTCGAGGAGCTGGCGGCCTCGAATATCCGGCAGATTTCAATCGAGACCGCGCAGCCGGACCTCGACTGCACGGCTCTCGGCAAGCTCGGCGGCAAGACGATCATCCTGGGCGTGCTCGACCTCTCGACCGAGACGGTCGAGACGCCGGAGACCGTGGCGGCGCGCATCCGCAAGGCCCTGCCGTTCGTTCCGGCCGAGCGCCTGATGGCGGCTCCCGATTGCGGTCTCAAATACATGTCCCGCGCGGCGGCATTCGGGAAGCTCCAGGCGCTGGTCGCAGGGGCCGCCCTGGTGCGCAAGGAGCTGACGGGGCAAGGGTAGGTTTCTGAGTCGTCATCGCCGGGCTTGTCCCGGCGATCCGCAAGCGGCCCGACGTGGATGCCCGGAACAAGTCCGGGCATGACGGAACCGAACTGGGAGGAAACGATGCGAAGGCTTTTCGGTGTGGCGCTTGGTGCTGCCTTGCTTGCGATCGGACCGAACCCCGCGACTGCAGCGCCCTTCCCGCCGGGCCCGGTTCATATCGTGGTCCCCTACGCGCCCGGCGGGCCGGTCGACATCGTGGCGCGGCTGCTCGGCCAGAAGCTCAACGAGGCCTGGCACCAGCCGGTGGTGATCGACAACAAGGCGGGGGCCGGCGGCAATCTCGGCACCGAGCTGGTGGCCCGGGCCCGGCCGGACGGCACAACGCTTCTGATCAACACGCCGGCGATCGTCATCGCACCCAGCGTGTTCGCCTCGCTGCCCTACGATCCGATCAAGGATTTCGCCCCGGTCATCAATATCGGCCGCGCCCCGGCGCTGGTGGTGATCAATCCCAAGCTGCCATTCGACAGCGTGGGCGGCCTGATCGCCTATGCCAAGGCGCACCCCGGCGAGCTCAACTTCGCCTCGCCGGGCACGGGCGGCTCGCTGCACCTCGCGGGCGAGCTGTTCGCGAGCCGCGCCGGCATCAAGATGGTGCACGTGCCGTACAAGGGCGTGCAGCCGGCGCTGGTCGACATCATGGGCGGCAACGTGCAGATGATGTTCGACGCGGTCGTGGATGTAATGCCGTTCGTCAAGGACGGCCGGCTCAAGGCGCTGGCGATCTCGACTGCATCGCGCTCGCCGCTGGCGCCCGATCTGCCGACGGTGGCGGAAAGCGGCCTGCCGGGCTTCGATTTTTCGCTGTGGTATGGCCTGTTCGCGCCCGCGGCCACGCCCGCAACCGTGGTGCAGCAGATCAACCGCGATACGGCGCAGATCCTGTCGCAGCCGGCGATGAAGAGCGAGATGCAGGCGCACGGGCTCGACCTCATTGCGAACTCGCCCGATGAGTTCGCCGCGGCGCTCAAAGGCGAAGAAAAGACCTGGGCCGAGCTCGTGCACAAGATCGGCCTCACGCCGAACTGAGGGTCGCTTAGAACAGCTCGTCGAGGCGGATCGAATAGCCGAGGCCGAAAATATAGGCCGGTGCACTGTTGCCGAGGCCGGCGGCGACGTGCATGTCGATCTGCTGTGTCGGCGTGAGACGGAAGGCGGCCCCCGAGTTCAAGAGGTGGCTGGCGCGCGAAGCGGCCGGATAGTCGCCGACATATTCGAGGAACGCGTCGAGGCGTTCGCTGACGTCACGCCCGATGACGAAGGTCGGCTCGAGAGTTGGATTATGCCGCGAGTCGTCGGGATGGAAAAACGCGGTCGCCATGCCTGAAACGTGCCAACCGTTCGCGGCCTGCGCCTCCCACGGGACCTGCAGATAAGGCCCATAGCCGTGACCGCCGAACGGCCGGTTGCCGGTCGGCACGCCGAGACCGGCGACCGCCGAGACCGTGACGCCGTCGGGCAGGCCCTGGAGCTGGCGCTTAACCGCCGGGGTCACGTCCGAGAAGCCCGAGCTGTCACCGCCGCGCACGGCGCGCGCATAGTTCGGCAGGTCGAGCAGCACTTCGGTGCAGTCGGCCACGCCGAGCCGCAGGCGCGTGTTGGTGCCGTCGAGGGCTTGTGCGCTGCCGCGCCCGGCGAGGTTCACGCCGTTCTCGGCCTGCAGGCCGCCACGCGGGACGACGAGGCTCGAATTGGTGACGTCGGGGCGGTCGGTTTCGATGGCGTCCGCCGCGGTCGGACAACCGGCGTCAGCCGCGGGGATGGCGAGGCCGCACACCGCGACCGCCGCAAAGATCAACCGGAACCCGGTCATGGTCACCAGCTCTCGCTCGGCCGGTGCACCCGACGGCAGGACGCGGCCTGCCGTCTAGGTTCTGTACTCATAAATGGATTCCCTTGAGGGGCGAGATGTGATTCAAGCTTCCAAACGGTGGGAGCTTGGAACATGGCTCGCTTTGATCTGACGGACGTCG
>Ga0335071_10000429_pt1 | contig 47144 bp, 44 predicted proteins | sample Lox_Sample_15_FD_206724 | JGI IMG/M metagenome (GOLD analysis project Ga0335071, IMG submission 206724) | Soil microbial communities from Loxahatchee National Wildlife Refuge, Florida, United States - Lox_Sample_1.5 | ecosystem: Environmental > Terrestrial > Soil > Wetlands | place: USA... | reverse complement strand
CATGACCTTCGAGCGGACGCCGCGCGGCTACTTCACCGTCATGGGGGTGAGCGTCGACAGGGCGGTGGCCGGGCTGCTCGCGGCCGGCGCGGACGTGGTGGGATCGAACTGCGGCACCGGCATCGCCGACATGGTGGAGATCGCGCGGGAGATGGCGAAGACCACCTCCCGCCCGATCGTCATCCAGCCCAACGCCGGTCTGCCCCGGGCGACCGCGCAGGGGACCGTCTACGACGAGACCCCGGAGAGCATGGCGGCGCGGGTCCCCGAGCTGCTGGACCTCGGCGTCGCCGTCGTCGGCGGCTGCTGCGGCACCACCCCGCAGCACACGCGGGCGCTGCGGCAGGCCGTCGCCGCCCGGCGCCGCCGGACTTGACCGCCCGCCCGCCCGGCGGGAGCATGGCCGCCATGGAACAGGAGAGCCGCCCTCCCGCCGCGCATCAGGCGTTCGTGGCCCGTTACCCCCGGCTGGGGCGGGCCTGGGACCTCGCCGGCGAAGAGGGGAGCGAGGGCCCGCTCGACGCGAAGACGCAGCGGCTGCTCAAGCTGGCGATCGCCATCGGCGCCATGCGCGAGGGGGCCGTGCACTCCGGCGTGCGCAAGGCCAAGGACGCGGGCGCCACCCTGGAGGAGGTCGAGCAGGTGATCGCGCTCGCTGCCACCACCATCGGCTTCCCCTCGGCGGTGGCGATCTGGACCTGGGTCCGCGACCAGGCGAAAGGAGCACAGCGATGAGACGACACCGAGGCCTCGGGCTGGCGCTGCTGGCGCTGGCTGCGGCGGCTGCCACCGGGGCTGCCGCCGCGACCAGGGCCGACCGGGCCGACAGCCGCCCGCTGCCGTTTCTCTCCGACGACTACGGCCGCGCGCTCGCCGACGCCCGCGCCCGCTCGCTGCCGCTGTTCATCGAGGCCTGGGCGCCGTGGTGACACACCTGCCGCTCGATGAGGGCTTTCGTCCTCGCTGACCCCGCCCTCGCGAGCCACGCCGGACAGTTCGTCTGGCTCGACCTCAACACCGACCGCACCGAGAACGAGGCCGTGCTGCAGAAGCACGAGGCCGACGCCCTCCCCACCTTCCTGGTGGTGGACCCGAGCGACGAGAAGGTGGTGCTGCGCTGGGTCGGCAGCTTCACCGTGCCCCAGGCCGAGGCCTTCCTGGAAGAGGCGCGGCAGAAGATGAGCGGCGCGGCGGCGGCGGCGTCGCCGGCCGACGCCGCCCTCGATCGCGCCGACCGCCTCTACGGCGGCCGTGACTACCCGGCCGCCATCCCGGCCTACCGCGAGGCGCTGAAGCTCGCCCCCGCCGGCTGGCGGCCGCGCCACCGCGCGATCGAGGCGCTCCTCTACTCTTATCAGTCCACCGACGCCTACACCGACGCGGTGGCGCTCGCTCGCGAGACGCTGCCGGGCCTGGCCGCCACGCCCTCGGCTCTGGTGGTGGGCACGGGCGGTCTCGACTGCGCGCTCGAGCTCCCCAAGGACGCGTCCGGCCGCGCCCAGGCGGTCGCCGAGCTGGAGGCGGCGCTGCGCACGGCGATCGCCGACCCGAAGCTGCAGGCCGCGGCCGACGACCGTTCCGGCGCGTACGGGTCTCTCCTCGCCGCCCGCAAGCAGGCGGGCGACACGGAGGGCGCGCGCCGGGTCGCCTCCCAGTGGGCCGCCTTCCTGGAGGCCGAAGCGGCCCGTGCCCAGAGCCCGGACGCGCGCGCGGTCTTCGACTCGCACCGCCTGAGCGCCTACCTCGAGCTGGGCCAGCCCGAGAAGGCGGTTCCCATGCTCCAGGCCTCGGCGCGCGACCTGCCCGAAGACTACAACCCGGCGAACCGCCTGGCCCGCGCGTACGCCAGCTTGAAGCAGTGGGACAGGGCGATCGCCGCCTCGCAGCAGGCGGAGCGGCTGGCCTCGGGCCGGGCGAAGCTGCGCGTCCTCGCCGCGCGCGCCGGCATCTACGCCGAGAAGGGCGACAAGAAGGCCGCCCGGCGCACGTACGAGCAGGCCATCGCCTACGGCGAGTCGCTGCCCCCGGCGGAGCGGCCGGAGAAGCAGCTGGAGCAGCTCCGCAAGCAGCGCGACAAGCTGGAGGGCAAGGCCACGAGCTGACGGTTCGGCTCTGCTGCGCGGGGCTTCCGAAGGCCAGCCCTGAGGTAGCATCGCAGCGAGAGTCCCATGCCAGGTGGCGACCGGATCGCGGAGGTGCTGGTCCGCCACAAGGTGCGCTTCCTGTTCACCCTCTGCGGCGGACACATCGCGCCCATCCTGGTCTCGGCCAGGGCGCGCGGCATCCGCGTCGTCGACACCCGGCACGAGGCCACCGCGGTGTTCGCCGCCGACGCGGTGGCCCGGCTGACCGGAGTCCCCGGGGTGGCCGCCGTCACCGCCGGGCCGGGCGTCACCAACACCATCACCGCCGTCAAGAACGCGCAGCTCGCGCAGTCCCCGCTGGTGCTGCTGGGCGGGGCCACCGCCACCCTGCTGCGTGGGCGCGGGGCGCTGCAGGACATCGACCAGCTGGCGCTGGTGCGGCCCCACGTGAAGAGCGCCCGCCGCGTGACCCGCCTGGCCGAGCTCGCCCCGCTGCTGGAGGAGGCGTTTCGCGTCGCCCGCTCGGACGTCCCGGGGCCGGTGTTCCTGGAGTGCCCCGTGGACCTCCTCTACCCCGAGGCCCTCGTGCGCGAGTGGTACGGCACCGGAACGCCGCAGAGACCGTGCAGCCTCCGCGAGCGCGCGGAGCGCTGGTATGTCGCCCGCCACCTGCACCGGCTCTTCGCCCCCGCTTCCGATCCGGGATCCGCGCCGGAGCCCGCGCCACCGGCGCCGGACGCCGCGACCGTGCGCCGCGCGGCTGCGCTCCTCGCCTCGGCCGAGCGGCCCCTCCTCCTCGTCGGCAGCCAGGCGCTGCTCGCCGCCGTGCCTGCAGCGGACCTGGCGGCGGCCGTCCGCGCCCTGGGGGTTCCCGTCTACCTCTCGGGCATGGCCCGGGGTCTGCTGGGGCCGGCTGATCCGCTGCAGTTGCGCCACCGTCGCCAGGAGGCGCTGCGCGAGGCGGACCTGGTGGTCCTGGCCGGCGTCCCCTGCGACTTCCGCCTCGACTACGGCCGCCACCTCGGCCGGCGAGCGACTCTGGTGTCAGCCAACCGCAGTCGTCGCGAGCTCCGCCTGAACCGCCGGCCGACGCTGGCGGTCGCGGGGGCCCCCGACCTCTTCCTGGCGCGCCTGGCCGCGCTGTCGCCGCAGACGCCGGGGCGGTGGACCAGCTGGCGCGAGGCGCTCTTCTCCCGCGACCGGGAGCGCGAGGCGCAGATCGCCGCCCAGGCGGCGGCGCCTGCCGAAGGCGGCCTCAACCCGCTCGCGCTGTGCCGCGCAATCGACTCGTCGATGGCCGAGGACGCCGTGGTGGTGGCGGACGGCGGCGATTTCGTGGCCACAGCCTCCTACATCCTCCGCCCGCGGCGGCCCCTCGGCTGGCTGGACCCCGGCCCGTTCGGCACCCTCGGCGTGGGCGCCGGGTTCGCGCTGGGCGCGGCCCTGACGCGGCCGGAGGCCGAGGTCTGGGTGCTCTACGGCGACGGCGCCCTCGGCTACAGCCTGGCCGAGGCCGACACCTTCGCCCGCCACGGCGTCGGCGTGGTGGCGGTGATCGGCAACGACGGCGGCTGGACCCAGATCGCGCGCGAGCAGGTCGAGGTGCTGAAGGACGACGTGGGCACCGTGCTGGCACGCGCCGACTACGAGCGGGCGGCCCAGGGCCTGGGCGCCTGCGGGCTGCGCCTGGACCCGGGGGACGACATGCAGGCGGTCCTGCGTCACGGGGCGCAGCTCGCGCGCAGCGGCCAGCCCGTGTACGTCAACGCCCGCATCGGCCGCACCGCCTTCCGCAAGGGCTCCATCTCCCTGTGAGGCGGCCGCCCGCCCCGGCGCGCTTGACGCGCCCGTAGCCGCGCGGATAACGTCGCCCGCCGCCGCACGAGAGAACGAGGAGGACCGGACCGGCGATGGGTCTCTACCTGGGCATCTTCCTGGTCACGCTGTCGGGCCTGATGTTCGAGATCGGGCTCACCCGCATCTTCTCCGCCACCATCTGGTACCACTTCGCCTTCGTCGCCATCTCGGTCGCCCTCCTCGGCTGGGGGCTGGGGGGCTTCGCGTTGCACCTGTTGCGCGGCCGGGTACGCTTCTCCCGCGAGCGCGCCGCGGCCCTGACGCTCGCCTATGGCCTGTCGATCCCGCTCGCGCTCTGGCTGATCGTTCGCCTGCCGTTCCACCCCGATCGCCTGTCCTTCTACTTCGGCGTGTCTCTGGCCCCGTTCCTGCTCGCGGGGATGGCGCTCTCGATGCTGTTCGCCATCGAACGCCGCAGTGCCGGCCGCCTCTACTTCGCCGACCTGCTGGGGGCTTCGCTGGGCGCGCTGCTGGTGACCTTCCTGCTGTCGTGGCTGGGCGGCGAGAGCGCGGTGCTGACGATCGCAGTGGCGCCGACCCTGGCCGCGGCCGCCTTCTCCAGGCGATTGCGGCCGGTCGCGGCGCTCGCCGCGCTGGGGGTGGTCGCGGCGGTGGTCATGAACCTCCACAGCGGCGTCTTCAACATTCGCTCCGCCCCCACCAAGGGCCTCTACCGGCACATGGCGGCGACCCCGGGTTCCCGGATCGCCCTCACCGGCTGGAACGCCTACTCGCGCATCGACGCGGTCACCGGCTTCCCCTCGCCGTTCCTGGCGCGGCTCTACATCGACTCCGACGCCTGGACGAACGTGCTCGAGTGGGACGGCCGGATGTCGAGCCTGCAGCCGATCAACGACTGGTACCGGGCGATCCCCTTCCGCGTCGCCCCGCCCCACCCGAGGACGCTGATCATCGGCCCCGGCGGCGGCTCGGACGTGCTGGTGGCCCTCGCCGCCGGCTCCGAGAAGGTGACGGCGGTGGAGATGAACCCGCTGATGCTGCGCTTCGCCCGCTCCTTCGGCGCGCGCGCCGGCAACCTCTACGATCAGGCGCAGGTGGAACCGGTCCTCTCCGAGGGGCGGACCTTCATCCGCCGCAGCCACCGGCTCTTCGACGTGATCCTGATGGGCTTCGTCGATTCCTGGGCTGCCGTCGCCTCGGGAGGGCTCTCGCTGTCGGAGAACCACCTCTACACGGTGGAGGCCTTCCAGGCCTACTACGACCACCTCACCCCTGGCGGCGAGATCGTGATCCTGCGCTGGGACGTGGACATCCCGCGTCTCGTCGCGAACTCGGTCGCCCTGCTGGGGGCGGAGGAGGCGGGCCGCAGGATCGCGGTGCTGCTGGAGGTGCCGCACGAGGCGGGGAAGGACGACCCGCCGCAGATGATCTTCATCCTGAAGAAGCGGCCGTTCACGCCCGAGGAGTCGATGCTGCTGGCGGGCGCCCTGCCCTACGCGCGGCCGGTGATCGTCCCCGGCCAGCACGTCGAGGAACCCTACGCCTCGCTCTTCTCCGGGCGGACCAGCTTCGCCCGCTACATCGCCGAGGCCCCGACCCGCGTCGACCCCGTGGTCGACGACCGCCCTTTCTTCTTCGCCCGCCAGAGGCCGTGGGGCCTGCCGCGCTCGATGCGGATCGGCTTCTGGCAGATCCTCCTCCCCGTGCTCGGCCTGTGCGCGGGGTTCCTGCTCTTCGGCAAGCCGCGGGGCGAGCGGGTCCTGCCCTACGCGGCGTCGGTCCTCTACTTCGCCAGCCTCGGCCTCGGCTTCATCGGGGTCGAGCTGTCGCTGCTGCAGCACCTGACGCTGCTGCTCGGTCACCCCATCTTCACCCTCTCCATCCTGCTCTTCACCCTGCTGGCCTCGGGCGGGCTGGGCAGCGCCTTCGGCGGCCAGCACCGGCTGTCACGGGTGTGCGCGGCGGTCGCCCTGCTGGCGGCCGCGTACGCCCTCGCGCTGCCGCGGCTCGTCCCGGCGCTGCTGCCGCTGCCGCTCGTCGCCCGCATCGCCCTCGCCGTCCTGCTGGTGGCGCCGCTCGGCTTCCTCATGGGCATGCCGTTCCCGCGGGCGCTGCAGGCGACCGGCCAGGGCCCCTTCCCGCCGCCGCCGTTCTACTGGGGGCTCAACGGCATCTTCTCGGTGGTGGGCTCGATCGCGACCATGGTCGCGGCCGTCCTGGTGGGCTTCACCTGGGCGATGCTCGGCGGGGCGTCGCTCTACGTCCTGGCCGCGCTCGCGGCGCCGACCTTCGCCCGCGCCGCCGCCCTGGAGACGGCCCGGGCCGCCTAGGCGAGCTGCCGCAGCAGCTTCGGCGGGACGAACAGCAGGAGCGTCCCGCCCTCGGCCAGCCGCCCGGGCACGTCGAGCACCGCGATGCCGCCCTTCTTCATCTCCAGCCGCTCGCCGTGGCGGGCGCCGACGAGGCGCGCCAGCAGCGACGAGAGGTGCGGCTCGTGGCCGACGATCGCGACCGTGGCCTTCCGCGGGTAGCGGTCGAGGACGGCCGCCTGCTCGGCGAAGGGGCGGCCGGCCAGGACCGGCGTCTCCGTCGGCTCGATCCCGCGCCAGGCCCTGGCCAGGATGGCCGCGGTCTGCATGGCCCGCAGCCAGGGGCTGGTCAGCAGCGCGTCGGGCCGCTCGAACAGCCGCGCGATCCCGGCCGCCGCCTCCTTGAAGCGCTCCTCGCCCTCGGGGGTGAGAGGCCGCCTCTCGTCGGGAATCCCCAAGGTGCCCCGCGGCACTGCGATCGCGTGCCGCACCACCAGCAGGCGCATGGCTATCCTCTCCGGGCCCAGGCCGCCTCCGGCGGGAAGGGCAGCCGCCCGCGCGGCCGGGCCATCGCCTCGAGCGCCCGCAGTGCCAGGTCGGCGGGCCGGGTGGTCACCAGCGCGGCGTGGAGCCGCCGCCCCTCCGCCAGGAAGAACCGCCGCTCGGCGCGGGCGGCGCGGGCGAGGGCGGCGTTGCCATGGTTCTCGGCTGCGTGCGCCTGCGCGTCGAGCCAGGTGGTGAGCTGGTGGATGTCGTGCACCGCCCCGATCCCGTCCTGCAGCCGCTTCCACAGGACGGGGGCCCGCGAGTCGTCTCCCCGGACCGCGTCCTCGACCTCGGCAGCATAACGCAGCCGGCGGGCCCGGCGGCGCAGCGCGTGCAGCTCGGCCGGCCGGTTCCGGTCCCCGAGCTGGCTGAAGCCACGCAGCAGGGCGGCCCCGTGCTTCTCCCGGAACGCCAGCACCCGGGCGAGCACCGTGGTCGAGTCGGCCGCTCCCTGCCGCAGCACCCGCCGGAGGTCCCGGCGCAGGCCGTCGATGTCCAGGTCCATCACCGCCTCGGCCACCTGGCCACGTCCCCGTGCCCGGGCTGCGCGCAGCCGGCTGAGGAGCGTCCGCTGCTCGGGAGAGGCGACCCGGGCGGCCACCAGCCGGTCCTCGAGCAGCCCGAGGAAGACGTCGAGGTCGCGCCCGGCTCCGACCTCCCGGGTGAGCTGGCGCAGCACCTTGAGGGCCGTCCGGACCCGGCGGCTGTGGCCCCTGCAGGCGAGCAGAGGCAGGGCGACCCGCAGGCGGCGGCCCGCCACCCGGACCTGGTGGACCGCCGTCTCCTCCCCGGCCATGGCGCCGGGCAGCTCCCGGAAGACGCGCCTCACCCTGTCCGCCAGGAGCGTGGCGGTGCGGCTGACGTGGACAGGGCCGGGAGTCACGGCAGGGTCACGAGGAACCCATAACGTAGCATGCCCGGGGGAGAGGGGCTCGCCGAGGCTACAATGGGGGACCCGGCCCACCCCCGGAGTGCAAGAGTGAGCCAAGACGCCGACGTGCTGGCCCGCCCCACCGCGGAGAGCGCCTCGCGACCCGTGGCCGTCCTCGACATGGGGGCGACGGCAGTCCGGCTGCTGGTGGCGGAGGTGGTCGCCGGTCAGCCGATCCGGATCCTGGAGGAGGCCTCCCGGGCGGTGCAGCTGGGCAAGGACGCCTTCACCGGCGGCCGTCTCGGCGCCTCGACCATCGAGGCGACGCTGCGGGCGCTCGAGGGCTTCCGCCGGATCATGGACTCCTACGGAGTGGTCCGCTACCGGGCGGTCGCGACCAGCGCCGTCCGGGAGGCGGTCAACCGCGACACCTTCGTCGACCGGGTGCGGCTGCGCACCGGCATCGACATCGAGGTGATCGACGGCTCCGAGGAGAACCGGCTGACCTACATTGCCGTCCGGGAGGCGCTGCGCGGCCACGAGGCGCTCGTCTCCGGAAACGCGCTCCTGGTCGAGGTCGGCGGCGGCAGCGCGGACCTGTCCTTCCTGCGCCACGGCGAGCCGGCCTACTCAGGCACCTATGCCCTCGGGGCGGTGCGCATGCGCCAGGGCCTGGCCGGCTGGCACGGCAGCCACGACCAGCGGGTGCGCCTGTTCCGGCGCACGGTCCAGAACATCGTGGAGGACATCCGCCGCGAGGTGCCGCTGCGCGAGGCCCGGCACTTCGTGGCCCTCGGCGGGGACGTCCGCTTCGCCGCCGACCAGATCGTGGGCGAGGCCGCCGGCGCGGCCGTGCGCGGCTTTCCCCGCGAGCGCCTGATCGCCTTCTGCGAGGAGACGGCCGCGCTCGACGACGAGGAGCTGGTCGACCGCTACAAGCTGCCGTTGGCCGAGGTGGAGACGCTGGTCCCGGCGCTTCTCGTGTACCGCGAGCTGGCGCTGGAGACGCAGGCGAGCGAGGTGCTGGTGCCCGAGGCCTCGCTGCGGGCGGGCCTGCTGCTCGACATGGTGCGGACCGACGACGGACAGGGCATGGAGGACTTCTCCCGCCAGGTCCTGGCCTCGGCGGCGGCGCTGGGCGAGAAGTACCGCTACGACGCGCCCCACGCGCGGCAGGTGGCCATGCTGGCGACGCGCCTCTTCGACGACCTGCGGCTGGAGCACGGCCTGAGCGCCCGCGACCGCCTGCTGCTGGAGGTGGCGGCGCTGCTCCACGACATCGGCATCTTCGTCAGCCTGCGCAGCCACCACAAGCACGCGCAGTACATCCTCTCCGTCTCCGAGCTGTTCGGCCTCAGCCGCGAAGACATGGCGATCATCGGCAACGTGGCGCGCTACCATCGCCGCGCCGCTCCCAACAAGTCGCACCTGCCCTACATGGCCCTCGACTCCGAGTCCCGCGTGCTGGTCAACAAGCTCGGGGCCATCCTCCGCGTGGCGAACGCCCTCGACGCCGACCACCTGCAGAAGGTGCGCGAGGTGCACGTCCTCCGCGAGGAGGACCAGTGGGTGCTCGATGTCGACGGCGGCGGCGACCTCACGCTGGAGCGGCTGGCCGCCCTCGCCCGCGCCGACCTGATGGTCGAGGTGTTCGGCCGCAAGGTGGCCTTCCGGGAGACGGGGAGCCGCACGTGACCCCGCGGCCGCGCCGTCGCGAGCCCGAGCTGTTCCTCAACCGCGAGCTGAGCTGGCTCGAGTTCAACTCGCGCGTGCTGGAGGAGGCGGCCGACACCACGAACCCGCTGCTGGAGCGGCTGAAGTTCGCGGGCATCGTCGCCAGCAACCTCGACGAGTTCTTCATGGTGCGGGTGGCGGCGCTCGAGAACGCGGTTGCCGAGGGCGACAGCGGGCCCGACCTCGCCGGCCTCTCGCCCGCGCAGCAGCTACAGCGCATCTCCGAGCGCGTGCACGCGATGCTCGACCAGCTCTACGCGGTGCTCGTGGAGCAGATCCTGCCGGGGCTCGGCGAGCGCGGCGTGCGCCTGGCCCGTCCCGGGGACCTGGATCCGGTGCCCCGGGCGGCCCTCTCCCGCTACTTCCGCGACGAGGTGCTGCCGGCGCTGACCCCCCTGGCGATCGACGTCTCGCGGCCCTTCCCGATGCTCGCCAGCCTCAGCCTCAACCTGGCGGCGCTGCTGGCGCCCCTGCCCGACGAGGAGCAGCCGCGGATGGCGGTGGTGCAGGTGCCGGCGCGGCTCCCGCGCCTCTTCCGCGCGCCCGGCGTGGAGGGCCTCGTCCACCTGCTGCTCGAGGACCTCATCCGCGACGAGCTGGGCGCGCTCTTCCCGGGGCAGGAGATCCGGGACGTGGCGGCCTTCCGCATCGCCCGTGACGCCGAGCTGGAGTTCGACGACGAAGGCGGGCTCGACTTCCTGCAGGTGATCGAGGAGGAGCTGAAGAACCGTCGCCGCAGCAGGGTGGTGCGCCTGGAGGTGGAAAGCGGCATCAGCCCGGCGCTGCTGGATCTGCTCGTCTCGCGGCTGGGAGTGGCCGCTGAGGACGTCTACCGCGTGCGCGGCTCGGTGGACATCCGGCCGCTCGCCTCGCTGGTGGATCTGCCCTTGCTCGAGGACCTGCGCGACCCGCCGCTCAAGCCGCAACCGGCCCTGGAGACAGCTGCCGGTGCCGACCTGTTCGACCTCCTCGACGAGCGCGACGTCGTCCTGCACCACCCCTACGAGTCGTTCGACCCGGTGGTTAAGTTCATCGCTTGCGCCGCGGACGACCCCGACGTGCTGGCGATCAAGCAGACCCTCTACCGCACCAGCGGCGACTCCCCGATCGTGCGGGCGCTGGCGCGGGCCGCCGAGAACGGCAAGCAGGTGACGGTGCTGGTGGAGCTGCTCGCCCGCTTCGACGAGCAGTCGAACATCCGTTGGGCGCGGCGGCTGGAGGAGTCGGGCTGCCACGTCATCTACGGCATCCGCGGTTACAAGACCCACTCCAAGATCGCGCTGGTGGTGCGTCGCGGCCGCAGCGGCATCCGTCGCTACGTCCACCTGGGCACCGGCAACTACAACGACCGCACGGCCCGCCTTTACACCGACTTCGGCATGATGACCTCCGACTGGGAGACCGGCGAGGACGCCTCCGCCTTCTTCAACGCCCTCACCGGCTACTCCGACCCGCCGCGGATGAAGAAGCTGGTGATGGCACCCAACCAGCTGCGCGAGCGGATCCTGCGGCTCATCCAGCGCGAGCGCGAGCGCGCGGAGTCGGGGCTGCCCGCGTGGATCCGCGCTAAGATGAACTCGCTGGTCGACGAGGACATCATCCGTGCGCTCTACGAAGCCGCCCGCGCTGGCGTGAAGATCCAGCTCAACGTGCGCGGCATCTGCTGCCTCCGGCCGGGGCTGAAAGGCGTCAGCGAGACGATCGAGGTCGTCTCCATCGTCGACCGCTTCCTCGAGCACTCGCGCATCTTCCACTTCAGCAACGGCGGGGACGAGGAGGTCTATCTCTCCAGCGCGGACTGGATGCCGCGCAACCTCGACCGCCGCATCGAGCTGCTCTTCCCCATCCTCTCGGCCGAGGGCAAGCAGAAGGCGCTGGCCGTGCTCGACGCCGCCTTCGCAGACAACGTCAAGGCGCGGCGGCTGCAGTCGGACGGCAGCCACAAGCGCCGCCGGCCGGCGCGCGGCGAGGAGCCGTTCCGCTCGCAGCTCGAGCTGCACCGCGAGGCGAAGCGGGCGGTCGAGCGCGCGCGGGCGGGGGCCGGCGTGAGTTTCGAGCCGCTGCGCTCGCCTGGCCAGTGACGCACGCAGCCGCCGGCCCGCGGGTGGCACAGCTCTCCGAGGCCGCCCGGGCCCAGCTGGCGCACGGCATTCGGCAGTTCAACGACCGGCTCTTCTTCGAGTGTCACGACACGCTGGAGGAGATGTGGTCGGCGCTGCGCGGCGACGAGCGCGACTTCGTGCAGGGACTGATCCAGATCGCCGTCGCCTTCTACCACCTCGGCAACGGCAACACGCCCGGTGCGGTGCGGCTGTTCGACCGGGGCCTCGAGCGGCTGCGCGCCTACCCGGAGCAGTATGCCGGCCTGGACACGGGGCCCCTGCGCTCGGCCGCCGTGCGCTGGCGCGAGGCGGCCGCCTCCGGCGACGGCCTGCCGGCGGAGGCACCCCCGACGATCGCGCTCGCACCCGCGGATGAGGAGATCCGCGATTCCCAGCCGCGCTGATCGCCGCGGCCCCGGCAGGTCCGTCACGGGAATGTCACACTCGCGCCGTAGCTACTCTCGGGGGTACACCATGACCGGACGACGCGGGCTCGCCCTGGCGATGGCCGCTGGCTCTCTGCTGGCCGTTGCCGGATGCCGCCGCTCGACGGGCCCCGGGCCGGGGTCGGAAGGCCACGCGGCCGCTCGTCCCGGCGGAACGAAGGTCGACATCGTCTTCACCTACGGCTCCGAGAAGCAGCCGTGGATCGACGAGGTGACCACCGCCTTCAACCGGGGCCGACACCGGACCGCGGCGGGAAAGACGATCGTGGTCCAGGCGGTGCCGATGGGCTCCGGGGAGGCGATCGACGAGCTGCTCGCCGGGACGAGCAGGGCCCACCTGGTGAGCCCGGCCTCGGCGGCCTTCATCACCCTCGGCAACGCGCAGTCCCGCGCGCGCTTGGGCCGCGAACTCGTCGGCGCGACGGAGAACCTGGTCCTCTCCCCGGTTGTGATCGCCATGTGGAGACCGATGGCCGAGGCGATCGGCTGGGGCCGCAAGCCCGTGGGCTGGGCGGACGTGCTGGCGCTCGCCCGGGACCCCCGAGGCTGGGCGGGTGCTTCGCAGCCGCAGTGGGGCGCCTTCCGCTTCGGCCACACCCACCCCGAGGCCAGCAACAGCGGGCTGATCGCGCTGGTGGCGACGACCTACGCCGCCGCCGGCAAGTCGCGAGGCCTGGCGCTCGCCGACGTCGCCCGGCCGGAGGTCGCGCGCTTCGTGGGCGGCATCGAGAAGGCGGTCGTCCACTACGGCAGCTCGACGGGGTTCTTCGGCCGCAAGATGTTCGAGCGCGGCCCCTCCTACCTCAGCGCCGCGGTGCTCTACGAGAGCAGCGTGATCGAGTCGTACGACCCGCAGTACCACCTGCCCTTCCCGGTGGTCGCCATCTACCCGAAGGAGGGGACCTTCTGGTCCGATCATCCGATCGGCATCGTCGAGCGCGAGTGGGTGGGTCCCGAGGAGCGCGAGGCGGCGCAGGCCTACGTCCGCTTCCTGCTGGAGCCGGCCCAGCAGGCGAAAGCGATCCCCCACGGCTTCCGCCCGGCAGCGGTCGACGTCGCGGTGACGGCGCCGATCGACGCCGCCCACGGCGTCGACCCGAAGGAGCCCAAGACGACGCTGGAGGTCCCCCCGGCCGAGGTGATCGAGGCCACGCTGCGGCTGTGGCGCGAGAACAAGCGCAGCGCCAGCGTCACCCTGGCCCTCGACGTCTCGGGCAGCATGAACGAGGAGAACGGCGCCAAGATCGGCGGCGCCCGCGACGGGGCGCGCCAGCTGGTTTCGGCCCTGGGGGACCGCGACCGCTTCTCTCTGCTGCTCTTCAACCAGGAGCCCCGCTGGGTGGAGACGGACGCCGAGCTGAAGGCGGCGCGTCCCCGGCTCGACTCGGCGCTCGCCTCGACCCTCGCCGAGGGCGGCACGGCGCTCTACGACGCGATCCTGCAGGCGGTCCAGCACCAGCAGGCCGAGGCGAGGGACGGCGGACGCATCGCGGCGGTGGTCGTGCTCTCGGACGGCGAGGACCGCGACAGCCACACCAGCCTGGGCCAGCTGCTCGGCCGCATCCGCTTCGACGGCGAGCGGCGCAGCGTGCGCGTCTTCACCATCGCCTACGGCAAGGACGCCAAGAAGGACGTCCTGCAACAGATCGCCGAGGCCACCCAGGGACGCGCGTTCGACGGCAAGCCCGAGACCATCCGCCAGGTCTTCCGGGACATCTCCACCTTCTTCTGAGGACGCCAGCCATGACCGACGAGAAGCCGGGACTGACGCTCCTGGGACGGCTGGTGCTGGTCGCCTTCGTCGCGGGCTGCCTGTACGGCGGCTGGCGGCTGCTCTGGCCACAGCTGAAGGGGCTGGGCAGGCCGCCGTCGGGTGCCGTCCCGTCGGCGAACGCCAGCCCGGCGAGCGGCGGGCTCTTCTCGCGGCTGGGCGACGCGCCGGCCGCGGAGATCGGGATCGCCTACGGCACGGAGAAGAAGCGCTGGCTGGAGTGGGCCGCCGCCGAGTTCGCGAAGACGAAGGACGGCGAGCGCATCAGGGTGAACCTGATCCCCATGGGCTCGCTGGAGGGCGCGCACGCGGTGATCGCCGGCGACCAGCGGATCCACGTGTGGTCCCCGGCCAGCGCCCTGTACAAGGACGCCTTCGTGCAGGAGTGGAAGGTCAACCACCCGAACGAGCCGATCGCCAAGGAAGAGGCGCTGGCGCTCACGCCGATGGTGTTCGTGATGTGGGCCGAGCGCCACCAGGCCTTCCAGGCGAAGAACGGCGAGGTGTCCTTCGCCACCGTGGGCCGGGCGCTCTCCGAGAAGACGGGCTGGGCGGGCATCGCCGGCAGGCCCGAGTGGGGCCTGTTCAAGTTCGGCCACACCCACCCGAACGAGTCGAACAGCGGCCTGCTGACGCTGCTGCTGATGGCGTACGAGTTCCACAAGAAGAGCCGGGGGCTGGAGCTCAAGGACGTGCTCGACGCCTCCTTCCAGACCTGGATGGCCGACTTCGAGCACGGCGTCTCCGGCCTCAGCAACTCCACCGGCACCATGATGCGCGACATGGTGCTGCGCGGGCCCAGCACCTACGACGGCCTCTTCGTCTACGAGAGCGTGGTGATCGACTACCTCAAGAGCGCCGAGGGTCGCTGGGGCGAGCTGCACGTCGACTACCCGCGGCGCAACATGTGGAGCGACAACCCCTACTACGTGCTCGACGTGCCCTGGAGCAGCGCTGAGCAGAGGAAGGCCGCCGAGCGCTTCCTGCAGTTCCTGCTGAGCGTGCCGGTCCAGCAGCGCTCGCTCGAGCACGGCTTCCGGCCGGGCAACCCCGAGGTGCCGGTGAAGGCGGCGGGCAGCCCCTTCCTCGAGTACCAGCGCTTCGGGCTGCGCGCCGACATCGGGGAGATCTGCGAGGCGCCCCGGGCCGAGGTGATGACCAACCTGCTCGCCTCCTGGCAGCGCGCCCGGGGACGCTAGGCCGCCCCGCCGGCGTTGTTGAGACTCGGTCTCAACAAGCGGCAACCCGCCACGACCGACGAGGCAAGCGACGCCACGGCCTGCCGTGTGACAGCCATGTGACGACACCGCGGCGGAACGGCGACATGCTACGCTCGATGAGCCGCCCGGGAGGTCGGGCCCGCCGTGTCGCCTCTGCGTTCCGTGTCCGTTCTGGCCTTCGTGCTGCCGCTGCTCTTCGCCGCACGCCCGGCAGGCGCCGGGCCGGGCCTTCCAGCGCCGCTCCCGCCCTCGGCCGAGGAGATCCTCGACGCGCAGGTCGACCCCGACGTTGCGTACCGGGTGACGGTGTCGAGCCCCGTGCCGGTCGTGCCTTCGGCCGGGCTGCCCGGCGATCTGGCGCTGCACCAGTCGAACAACAACCTCTCGATCGCGCTGCACCACCGCCGCCTCTTCCTCGCCTTCCGCACGGCGCCCACCCACTTCGCCTCGGCAGGCGCACGCCTGCTCGTCCTGTCCTCGGCCGACCTCGGCGGCAGCTGGACGCGCGAGGCCGAGATCGCCACCGGCCGCGACCTGCGCGAGCCGTTCCTGCTCGAGGTGAACGGCCGGCTGCAGCTCTACTTCGTGGAGCTCGGCGTCCACCCCTGGGCCTTCGAGCCGCAAGCCCTCTGGCGTTCGGCCCGTTGCGGCGACCGCTGCTGGACGACACCCGAGAAATGGGGCGGGCCCGAGGAGGTTTCCTGGGACTTCAAGGTCCGGGGCGGTCGCGCGTGGATGACCTCGTACCTCGGGAAGCACTACGCGCTGCGGACGCGTGCGATCGAGACCCACTTCCGCTCCTCCGCGGACGGCGTCGACTGGAGGGACGTCGGCGGGGCCTCCGTGCACTCCGGCGGGTCGACCGAGGCGAGCTTCGAGTTCGACCGCGCGGGCGCGCTGTGGGCCGTCACCCGCAACGAGGACGGCGACGCCAGCGGGTTCGGCTCGCAGGTCGTCACCGCCCCGCCGGACCGGCCGGGCGCGTGGCAGTTCCCGGCCCGCAGCAACCCCTCGCGGCTCGACTCGCCGCGGCTCTTCCGGCACGGCCGCGACATCTACCTCGTCGCCCGGCGCGACCTCGGCCCGCCTGCCGGGGCGCGGTTCGAGTCAGCCCCGGGCGGGCTGCGCAAGCTCCTGATCTGGGCGAGCTACTCGCTGCAGCCCAAGCGCACCGCCCTCTTCCGCTTGGACCCGTTCGTGCGGCGATTCGAGCGCGTGGTCGACCTGCCGTCTGCCGGTGACACGGCCTTCCCGTCGATCGTCCGCCTCTCGCCCCACGAGTTCCTGGTCGCCAACTACAGCTCGGGTTTCCGCTACCCGGATCGCAGCTGGATCTGGGGCCAGCTCAACGGCACCGGCATCTACTTCGTTCGGCTGCGGTTCGACCCGATGCAGCCGCCCGCCACGGGCGGGACGGTGGCGACAACGCGGTCCCCCATGACGCGAGAGGGAGCCGTTGCCGCGTCGGTGACGCCGGCGTTCGACGAGGACTGGCCGGGACAGGAATACCTCCCCCGGCGACTGACCGCCCTCGGTGTCCTGTCGCTGAGCGCAGTCGTGGTGGTGCGCCGCCGTCGGGCGCCAAGCGAGGCGCGCCGCCGGCAGCGGCCCTCGAAGCTCCCCAAGCCACCCCCGCCGTCCGCGTAGGGCGGGCCGTCGGGCCGCGGCGACGTCGGCAGGCCACGGCTACGCGTCAGGCCGGCTCGAGCACCACCCGGTAGTGTTGCCGTCCGACGCGGAAGCAGAGCCGGCCCTCGACGTCGACATAGATCCCGCGTGTCTGGCCGTCGCTGGGCGCGTGGCTGAAGTCGATGCCAGCACCGGGCTCGCCTCGGGGTCCCTCGGGTCCCTGGATGCCCTGGGGTCCTTGGGGCCCTTGTGGTCCCTGTGCGCCGGGCTTGCCCGGACTGCCGGGTTCGCCCTTCGGGCCGTTCCTCCCGGCCGGTCCGGGGGGGCCCTCCGCTCCCCTGGGGATCGAGAGCTTCAGCTCGCGGGAGCCGGGTTCGAACGCAGCCCACGGAGGCTTCGCGGGATCGAGGAGCTCGACCACCACCGAGCGGACAGGAGACTTGGCTGCCTTCTTCTCCGCCTTGCGGGCCGCCTTCTCCAGGCGCTTGCGCTCCGCCTTCGAGTGCGCTGCGTCCACTGCGCCCGGCGCCGGAGCCTCAGACTGCGGCCGCCCCTCCTTCACCTTCGCCTGCTTCTTCTTGTGCTTCTTCTTCCCGGCTGCCTCTGCCATCTGTCGCCTCCGCGCCGTGAACGCTGGCGGCAGCCTAGCCGCGCTGTGGCTCGTGGTCAACGACGCAGTCGATCCCCGGCGGCGCCGTGGCGGGTCTCCTGCTGCGCGGCGTGCGCCGAGGCGTGTCCTCAGGCGGCCTCGCCGAGGCCTGCCACCACCCAGGGTGCGGGCGAGGTGGCGCACTGGGCCGCCAGCTGGCGGTAGTGCCGCGCCGCAAAGCGCAGCTCGTGGAGGTAGACGCCCAGCGTGAAGAGCGGCAGCAGCGGCAGCAGCGGCAGCAGAGCCAGGCTGGCGGCGACGCGGAGAGCGGAGGCGGCGCCGGCCCTGACCTCGCCGGCCGTCTCCCTGTAACCGGCGGTGAAGATGCGCGTCACCTCGGAGGTGAGCTTGGCGTAGCTGCCCGAGCGGCCGACGGGCAGGGTCAGGCCGCAGCGCAGGGCCGCCAGGAACTGCTCCTTCGTGCGGGCGCCCGGCACCCGGGTGAAGGCGCGGGCGACGTGCTCGAGCGAGTGGGCGTCGCTGCCGCCGACCGCGCCCATCCCCGCCGCGCGTCCTACGCTGGCGGCCTGCTCGTTGTGCCTCCGGGGCATCGATCCGTTCAGCGTCTCGATCAGCGGCAGATGCACGAGGGGCAGGTGTAGGTCCTGGGCCGCCCGCTCCCCCGTGAGCGCGGAGAACAGGTGGTTCACAGACGCGGGCAGGCGCTGCTCGGCGAGGTAGGCGAAGAGCGACTCGGCGTCGCCCCGGCGACGCTGGATCTCCCGATGCTGCCGCTCGTCGATGTCGAACACGTTGACGTGCAGCTGCCGCCCGCCGGGCACGCGGACCGTCACCTCCTCGCTGACGAAGGTGTCGGGCAGGTGGCGCAGCCGCAACGCCCCCTCGATGGTGTCGTGGTCGGTCAGGGTGACGAGGTCCATGCCGCGCTCGGTGGCGCGGTGATAGACCTCGTGCGGATCCGAGTAGCATTCGCGGCCCACGTGCTCGAGCACCGGCAGCTCCGCCTTCCCCGAGTGCCAGGAATGGACGTGGAGGTCGCACCGCATCAGCTTCCACCCTCGTCCGCCATCACCACCTCCCGTTGCGGTGCGACGGCTCCATTTCAGCGCGGCCTGGTGGCGCCGGGGTGATAGGCGGCAGAAGATCCAGCGACGAGGCTGTGACGGTGCAGTCACACAGCCGTCGGGCGACGCCACGGCGACGTCACCTCACTGTCGCACGGCGTCCCCGTCGATCTCCTCGTATTGGGTCGTCATGCTGAAACGCGAGACGCCGAACAGCCGCAGGTGCGATACGGACTGCACCTCGACGTTCACGCGGTGGCCGCCCAGGCGCGCGTAGCGCTTCCTCAGCTCTACCCGCGAGATCCAGAAGGACGGCGCCTTGGCCATGGTGCCGGAGACCTCCATCAGGTCGGCCGTGTCGGGGGTGACCAGGAACTCGCCGTTGAGCAGACCGACCTCCTTGCGCCGGGCGGTGGCCAGCAGGCGCACCAGCCCGTGCGGGCCGCGTCCTCCCGGTGCGAACGCGTAGTTGTCGCTCGTGAGGGCGGTCTTCCAGCTGCCGCCGCTCGCGTAGACCTCCTGCTCCGCGCAGAGCACGCGGAGCAGGATCTTCTGCTGCAGCATCTCCGAGCCGCCGGCACCCAGCACCGTGTAGCGGAAACCCTGGCCCGGGTCCAGCTCGACCCGCACCTCCACCCAGGCCTTCTTGCCCAGGGCGCCGCTGGTGATCTCGAGCCGGCGACGGGCCCGGAAGGCGCGGGTCGGCTCGTCCGGGTGGGCCACAAAGCGCGCCAGCACGTCGGCGTCCGCGCCACGAACCGTCGCTGCGGCCGGGCCGTCCGCCGCCAGTGGTGTCCCCGACAGCCATGCGGCCAGAGTCGCCCCAGCCACGCCCGCTGCCGCCACTCTCGCCATCCCCCGGCCGAGCACCCTGCCTCCGGCGGTCATCGGAGCCCCGAACTCCCGCCGTAGCTTGGATGCTGCGTGCGACGGCGCGGTGACGGGCGGCGGACGATCGCCGGGGGTGGGCGCGCCTGCCGGGGCGAGCGTGGCGGAGTCTCGGAGTATGCTCGCCTTCCCAGGGAGCGAGGAAACCATGGCGAGCCTGTACCCGGCCGGCAGCACGGTGACGGTGCGTGCGGTGCTGCTCGGCGAGCGTCTCGACCTCAAGGGCTTCGACGCCGGCCAGCGCCTGGCCGCCAACCCGCTGGTGGTGTCGGCGGGAGAAGGCCAGTACGTCGCCCTCTTCCGCTACGGCGCGGCCGTGCTGTTTGGCGTCAACCCCCTGCAGGAGGTGGGCGTCCTCGGCCAGCTCTCTCCCTTCGTTGGACAGCCGTACGCCAAGCGCGAGACCGAGGATGCGAAACTCCGGCTGGCGCCCGAGACCGAGGAGCAGGTGGTTTCCGGCGAGATCGTGCTGCAGGAGGCGAGCGTCGAGCACCTGCAGGTGATCGCCGACGCGCTGGCCAAGAGCGTGGTGCTGGCGTACTACGAGGCGAGCCTGGCGGCCGTCTTCGACGCGGTGGAGCCGTTCGCGGCCGGCCTGCGCCAGGGAGAGGGGCGCGTTCCGCGCGGCGGCAACCTGCTCCGCTACGTGAGCGACACCCTGCTGATCCAGCACAAGATGGTGGGCCGCGTGGAGGTGGGCGAGAAACCCGAGGTGATGTGGGAGCGCCCGCAGCTCAGCCGCCTGTTCGCACGCCTCGAGGACGAGTACGAGCTGGCCGAGCGGCGGCTGGCCCTCGAGCGCAAGCTCGAGCTCATCTCCCGGACCGTCGGCACCCTGCTGGAGCTGCAGCAGAACAAACGCTCGCTGCGGGTGGAATGGTACATTGTCGCCCTGATCGTGATCGAGCTGGCGCTGAGCCTCTACCAGCTCGCCGCCCGGGTGCACTGAACCCGCCGCCGTCACCCGCGCGTCGAGCCGCAGTCGCACGGCGGCCGCGGCCGCTCGCCTATGCTGGCGGGCGATGCCCGCCGCAACCGTCCCCTCCGCCCCGGTGTCGGTCTGCCACGCTTCCGCGCGCTCGCGCCGGCGGGTGCTGTTCATCGGCGGCTCGCTGAACCAGACCAGCATGCTGCGCGCGGTGGCGCGTGAGCTCAGTGAGCAGCACTGCGTCTTCACCCCGTACTACGCCGACGGGGGCCTGCGCTGGGCGGCGGAGCGGGGGCTTCTCGACTTCACCATCCTGGGCGGGCGGCCGCGGCAGATGAGCGAGGCCTTCCTCCGCGAGAACGAAGTCGAGATCGACGAGCGGGGCGCGGGCGGGACCCCCGACCTGGTGGTGACCTCGACCGACCTGCTGGTGCAGCGCAACCTGCGTGGCCGGCCGATGGTGCTGGTGCAGGAAGGCATGATGGACCCCGAGGACTGGCGTTACCGCCTGGTCCGCGGGCTGCGGCTGCCGCGCTGGCTCGCCAACACCTCGATGACTGGCCTCTCCCACGCCTACCAGTCCTTCTGCGTGGCCTCCTCCGGCTACGCCGACGTGTTCGTTCGGAAGGGGATCCCGCCGGAGAGGATCGAGGTCACCGGGCTGCCCAACTTCGACGACTGCGCCTCCTTCCTGCGCAACGACTTCCCGCACCGGGGCTACGTCCTCGCCGCAACCTCCTGCCTGCGCGAGACCCTGAAGCGCGAAGACCGCCGTGGCTTCATCCGTCGCTGCCTGGCGATCGCCGACGGGCGGCCGCTCGTCTTCAAGCTGCACCCCAACGAGGACCACCCCCGCGCGCGCCGGGAGATCGAGCGCGAGACGAAGCAGGCGCTCGTATTCGACTCCGGCAACACCAACCACATGATCGCCAACTGCGACGTGCTGGTGACCCGCTACTCGTCGGTCGTCTTCGTCGCGCAGGCGCTCGGCAAGGAGATCCACTGCGATCTCGACACCCTCGCCCTGCGGCGCCTGACGCCGATCCAGAACGGGGGCACCTCGGCCCGCCGCATCGCGGACGTATGTCGGCGGTTGCTGAGCTGAGGCCACGGGCAGCGCCGGATCTCCTGCCCGCAGTGGAGGCCCCCCGCGCGGGCTTCCTCATCGCCGGCTCCGGCTCGATCGGCCGTCGGCACCTCGGCAACCTCCGCCACCTCGGCGAGTCCGGCGTGACCCTCTACCGCACCGGGCGGCGCGACCCGGCGGCACCGCCGGTGCACGCCCCGGCGGAGTTCGACCTGCAGGCGGCGCTCGCGCGCCGCCCGCTGGCCGTCCTCGTGTGCAACCCGAGCGCTCACCACCTGGAGCTCGCCCTGGCGGCGGCGCGGGCCGGCGCGCACCTGCTCATCGAGAAGCCGCTCGCCCACCGCCTGGAGGGCACGGAGGAGCTGGTGCACGAGGTGCGGGCCCGTAGGCTGGTGGCGCTGGTCGGGTTCCAGTACCGCTTCCACCCCGCGCTGCGGGAGGTGAAGTGCTGGCTGGAGGAGCGCGCGATCGGCGAGGTGGTGAGCGGCAACGTTCGCTGGGGCGAGCACCTGCCCTCCTGGCACCCCGGCGAGAACTGGCGGGCGAGCTACGCCGCCCGGGCGGACCTCGGGGGCGGAGCCATCCGCACGCTCTGCCATCCCTTCGACTACCTGGGCTGGCTCCTCGGGGAAGCGGACTGGGTCACCGCCGAGGTCGCGAACCGAGTGCTGGGGCTCGACGTCGAGGACACGGCCCAGGTGCTGGTGCGCTTCGCCTCCGGCGCTCTCGTCACGGTGTCGCTCGACTACGCGCAGCGGCCGCGCGACCACCGGCTGGAGCTGGTCGGCACCCGGGGCCGCATCGCCTGGTCCGACGCCGACGGCGCCGCCCACCTGCTGCCCGAGGACAGCGCTCGGGTGACCACGTTCCGCCCGCCGCCGGAGTTCTCGCGGAACACCATGTTCGTGGAAGAGCTGCGCCACTTCCTGGAGTGCCTGGCGGGCCGGGCACGGCCGCTTTGCTCGCTGAGCGACGGAATGGCGGCACTGGAGATCGTGGTGGCGGCCCTCGAGTCGGCCCGCTCGGGACGGCGGCTGCGGGCGAGGCGGCGGCCGTGAGCGGGCCGGAGGTACTGGCCGTGATCCCGGCGCGCGGCGGGTCGAAGGGGCTCCACCGCAAGAACCTGCAGCCGCTCGGCGGCCAGCCGCTGATCGCTTGGAGCATCGCCGCCGCGCTCGAGGCCGAGGCGGTCGACTCGGTGGTGGTGAGCACCGAGGACGAGGAGATCGCCGCCGTCGCGGAGGGGCTCGGGGCCGAGGTGCCCTTCCTCAGGCCGAAGGAGCTCGCCCGGGACGACACCCCGGACTGGCCGGTGTTCGAGCACGCACTGCGCCGCCTCGAGCACGACCGCCGGTGGAGGCCCGAGCTGGTCGTGCAGCTACGGCCGAGTTCGCCCCTGCGGCCCGCCGGAATGGTGGACCAGGCGGTGGCGCTGATGCGCGCGGATCCCCGGGCCCACTCCCTGCGCACCGTGACCTCCGCGGCCCAGACCCCGTACAAGATGTGGAGACTGCACGGCATCCGTCTGGAGCCTCTGCTCGGCACCTTGGAGCAGGAGCTGTTCAACGCCCCGCGCCAGGAGCTGCCACCCGTCTTCTGGCAGACGGGCCACCTCGATGTGGTGCGCCGCGACACCATTCTCGAGCTGCACTCGATGACCGGCACCCGCATCCTGCCCTTCACCGTCGAGCCCAGGTGGGCGGTGGACATCGACACCGCCGAGCAGCTGGCCTTGGCGGAGTGGCTGCTCCTCCGGCACCCGCAGGAGCTGGCACGGCCAACGGCGACGAGGTCGGCGTGAACACGTCGGCTCTCGGGCCCGAGTTCCGCTCCCGCGGGTTCGTCGTGGTGAAGGGCCTGCTGTCCGCGGTCCAGGTGGAGGCCTGTGTCGACGAGCTGGAGCGCCTGTCAGGGCGCCCGCGCGCCGCCTTCGAGGAGTTCCGGATCGCTCGCCGCCTGCTCCCGCGCCCGCTCTACCGTGGCTGGACGCTGCCGGACGGCGTCACCCGTACGCCCGCCTTCTGGCCGCTCATCACGCTGCCGCCACTGCTGGAGGTCGTTCGCGAGCTGCTCGGCAACGACACCCGCTTCCTGCAGCACACCGACCTTCACGTCGGCTTCTCGGCCCTGAACTGGCACCGCGACAGCGTCAACCGCCAGCTGGGACGGTCGGGGGACTGGGACGAGGAGCACGAGCCCTACCGGCTGGCGCGGGTGGCCTTCTACTTCCAGAGCCACGCCGAGAGCGGCTTTGCACTGGGTCTCTTGCCTGGCTCGCACCGCCGCGGCGGGATGCTGCCGGAGGCGCAGCTTCGGCGGCTCGAGCGGCGCACTCACCCGCTGGTGCAGGCGCTCTTCCTGCTGGCCGGCCGCGACCCCCTGGCACGCGAGGCCGTGCGGGTGGCGACCGAACCCGGCGACGCCGTCATCTTCGACCCGCGCCTGCTCCACTCCGGAAGCCTGATCAGCGGGCCGAAGTACTCGGCCTTCCTGGCCTACGGTGTCCCCGGGGAGCATTTCGCGCGTCACCTGCACTACTACCGCCACGTCCGCTACGAGCTCTCCTACGCGGCGCCGCCAGGCGACCTGGCAAGCCGCCTGCGCCAGGCCGGTCTGCTGGCGGACGTCGACCACTTGGCTGCGCCTGCCGACGCACCGGCGTACCACCCCGGCGCGATGCAGCGGCTGCTCGCCCGCGCCGTGCGCCCGCGGAGCTGACCACGTGCTCGACATCGCCCCAGGCACCGGTCGCCTCTCCCGCTGGCTGTTCGACGCCGTCCACCGCCAGAACCTCGTCTACAACCAGTGCTGGGAGGACCCGGCGGTGGACCAGCAGGCGCTGTGCCTGCGGCCCGAGGACAGGGTGCTCGCCATCACCAGCGCCGGCTGCAACACCCTCGACTACGCCCTCTCGGGGGCACGGGTGCTGGCGGTGGACGTGAACCCGCGGCAGAACCACCTGCTGGAGCTCAAGAGGGCCGGCATCCGCGCCCTCGGCTTCGAGGACTTCTTCGACCTCTTCGGGCGCGGCGGCTGCAGGCGCACCCGCGAGCTCTACGCGGCCCTGCGGCCGGAGCTGCCCGAGGACTCGCGCCGCTTCTGGGACCGCGAGATCCGCCTGTTCGAGCCGGAACGCAGCAGGGGCCGCAGCTTCTACTACGGAGGCACGGCCGGCCTGGTGGCGCTGGCGGTGACGGCCTGGATCCGCCACGGGGTGCGGCTCTGGGCGGTCGTCGAGCGGCTGCTGCAGGCGCCCACGCTGGAGGAGCAGCTCGAAGTGTACCGGGCCGAGGCGCGGGAGGGCGTGCTGAGCGACGGCCTGCTCCGACTGGTCGGCAGTTCCCCGGCCCTCTCGCTGCTGGGCGTGCCCGCCCCCCAGCGGCGCATGGTGCTGGAACACCCCGGCGGCTTCCCGGGCTTCCTGCGCGAGTGCATGGACCACGTGATGTCCGTCGCCCTGCTGCGGGAGAACTACTTCTGGAGTGTCTACCTGAACGGGCGCTACTCGCGCGAGAGCTGCCCGCGCTACCTGCAGCAGCCGAGCTTCGAACGGCTCAAAGCCGGCCTGGTCGAGAACGTCCGCTCGTTCACCGGCACCGTCACCGCCTGCCTCGCCCGCCAGAGCGAGCCGATCACCGCCTTCGTGCTGCTCGACCACATGGACTGGATGGCGTCGCACCCGCGGCTGCTCGAGGAGGAGTGGGCAGGGATCTTCCGGGTGGCCGGCCCCGGCGCGCGGGTGATCTTTCGCAGCGGCGCCCGAGACGAGCTGTTCCTGCCCCTCTCCGTGCTGCGGCGCCTCGTTTTTGAGCGCGAGCGGGCGGCCGCGCTGCACCGCCACGACCGCGTCGGCACCTATGCCTCCTTCCACATCGCCCGCCTGCACGCCGCCCGCTGAGGCGGCGGCCTACGGGCTCCCCGCGCTCGAGCGCTTCTACCGCCTCCACGCCGCCGTCTACGACTGGACGCGGCCGCTGCTGCTCTTCGGCAGGCGTCGGGTGGTGGACGAGCTGACCCTGCGGCCCGGCGAGCAGGTGCTGGACGTGGGCTGCGGGACCGGCTGGAGCCTGCCACGGCTCGCCGGGACCGGCGCGCGGGTGATCGCCGTCGAGCCCTCCGCCCCGATGCGGCGGCGGGCGGCCGCGCGGCTGTCGCGGCTTGGCCTGCGCGACGAGATCAGGCTCGACCCGCGCCCGTACGGGGTCCACCCCGACTACGAGGCCCGCCTCGACGCCGTGCTCTTCTCGTACTCGCTCTCCATGATCCCGCCCTTCGACGAGGTGCTCGCGCGCGCCCGGCGCGACCTGCGCCCCGGCGGACGCATCGGCGTCGTGGACTTCCTGGACGCGCGGGGACCCGTGGCCTTCGGCCTGCGCCGGAGCCACGTCCACCTCGGCGCCACCCGGCTCGACTGCCTCCGGCAGCTGTTTCAGGAGCAGGCGGTGAGGGTGCACTCCGTGGCTCTGTGGCGCTACTACCTCTTCGTCGGTGGTCGTCCCGGGCCGGCCGACTGACCGCCGCTACACCTCGAGCGCCGCGTCCACCTCGAAGCGGATCCTCTGCAGGACGCCGCGAAGCCGGTCGGCGCCGGCCAGGAGGACCGCCCCCGCGCAGCCGCCGGTGATCGCCCCGTACACGGCGAGCTTGGGCAGATCCGCCGGTGCGACCGAGCTCTTGAGCACCGCCGCCAGCAGCGCGCCGGTGACGGCCGCCAGCGCCAGCCCGCTCGCGGCTGACAGGCTCTCCTGGCGGCCGGCGCCGGTCACCTGCCACCGCGGCATCGCACCGGGCCCCGGCTGCGGCAGCCGCCGCGCCATGCCATCCCAGGCTCGCACCGCCAGCAGGCCCAGCACGACGGTCAGCGTGACCTGCAGCACGTCGTAGAGGGGGGCAGGTGCGAACGGCAGCGGCAGCGGGGTGGCGAGGGCCGGGAAGAGCGGCAGCGCCCAGCCGGAGTGGTCGCCATGAGTGAAGCCGTCGATGGCCACGTGGCTGAGGCCGCCGACCAGGCCGGAGACGGCGACGCGGGCCAGGGCCAGCGGGCCGGTGGCGGGCCGGCAGCGGGCGAGGGCGTGCAGGTGCAGCGGCGGGCCGCCGGGAACCCGGGGCAGCAGCCAGGGGAGCACCAGGGCCGTCACCAGCGCGTGCAGCAGCACCACCAGTGGCATGGTGATGAGCAGCTGGCCGGCGAAGGTGTGGCTCACCGGCGAGCCGGTCTCGTCCAGCCGGAAGATGAACACGAGGTCGGGGGCGACGGAGCCCAGCACCAACGCCAGCCCGGAGAACCAGGCGGGCCGCCACTGCTTGAGCGGCAGCACCGCCGCCTGGTGCGACGGGATCATCCAGGGCATCGAGTGACCTCCGGACCCACGACCAGGGTCACCCGACCGTGCGGCAACCGCGTCAAGATGCGGTGGCTATTCTGCGACGGCTCAGGAGGAGGTCGGCGTGGCGGCGACCTCCGGCGGCAGCGGGCGGAACGCGAAGAGCTGCTGCCGCAGGTAGCCGGAGGGGAAGGCGACCCCGTCCAGGCCGTAGCCCGAGGGCTTGCGGCCTGCCGGCAGCCAGGCGGTGCCGAACAGCCGGTCCCACAGCGCGAGCTTGGTGGCGAAGTTCAGGTTGTGGGCCTCGCGGTCCACGGCGTGGTGCCAGCGGTGCGCCTCGGGGCCGTTGATCAGCCACTGCAGCCGGCCCGTGTGCACGTCGACGTTGGCGTGGATCCAGAGACCCCAGACGGCGCCGATCACGCTCTTGATCAGCGGCACCTCCGGCGAGGCCCCCAGCAGCACCATGGGCGCGAACTCGACGGTCTGGTTGATCAGCACCTCGAGGGCGTGCGAGCGCAGCCCGGCGACCCAGTCGATGTTCGTGTTCGAGTGGTGGGCCTCGTGCAGCCGCCACAGCAGCGGGCTGGCGTGCTGCCATCGATGGAACCAGTAGATGTAGAGGTCGTGAGTCACCACGAAGAAGGCCACCTGGGCGGCCATCGGCCAGTCCCCCAGCAGCCGCAGCCGGGAAAGGCCGCTCATCGAGTCCATCCAGCGAATGAGCTGGCCGATGACGAGGGCCATCAGGTAGCTCTGGACGAAGGTGTAGCCGACGAGGTCCGTCCAGAACCCCTGTCGCAGGAAGCGCTGCGGGCTATAGGGGCGCACCCGCTCGAGCACCCAAAGCGCGAGCGCCCAGCCGATCACCAGGCCCGGCCCCACCACCTCGAAGCGCGGTCTCAAGCTCTCAAGCCGTCTCGGCGAAGCGGGTCTTCACCCGGCGCAGCTTCTGGATCTGCGGAAGCTCGCCCGGGTACACCCGTTTGATGCCGTCGCCCAGCGAACGCTCGATGTCGCGGATGTTCGAGACCAGGCGCATCAGCCCGCCGATCTCGACGGAGGCGGCCTGGTCGCTGCCCCACATGGCGCGGTCCAGGGTGATGTGGCGCTCCACGAAGGTGGCCCCCAGCGTCACTGCCGCCCAGGTCGGCGACAGGCCCGTCTCGTGGCCCGAGTAGCCGATCGGGCACTCGGGGTAGAGCCGCCTCAGCGTGCCGATCATCCTCAGGTTGAGCTGGTCGACGGGGCAGGGATAGGTGGAGGTGGCGTGGGCGATCAGCAGGTTCTCGCGGCCTGTCACCTCGACGCCGTCCTGGATCTCCTGCAGCGTCGACATGCCCGTCGACAGGATCAGCGGCCGGCCGGTCGCCTTCTTCCGGCGCAGGAGGTCGTGGTCGGTGAGCGAGGCGGAGGCCGCTTTGTAGCAGGGCGGGTCGAACCGCTCCATGAACGCGACCGCCTCCTCGTCCCAGCAGGAGGCGAACCACAGGATGCCGCGCTCGCGGCAGTGGCGGTCGATGGCCGCGTACTCGCGCTCGCCGAACTCCACCCTGCGACGGTAGTCGAGGTAGGTCATGCGACCCCAGGGCGTCTCCCGCTCCAGCTGCCACTGGTCCCGGGGCACGCACAGTTCGGGCGTGCGCTTCTGGAACTTCACGGCATCCGCTCCGGCCAGCACCGCGCCGTCGATCAGCTTGCGCGCGACCTCCAGCGAGCCGTTGTGGTTGATCCCGATCTCCGCCACCACGAACACCGGCTCACCCTCGCCCACCCAGCGGTCCCCGACCCGCACCAGCGCTCGGCTCATGGATCCCCCTTCACTCCGCCCGCAGGCAGAGCAGCCACTCAGCGAACTCGCGGAAGGCGCCGCAGCCGCCGGCGCCGGCGCAGCGGTAGTGCACCGCCCGCAGCACGGCGGGCTGCGCGTCCGCCGGAGCCCCAGTCAAGCCGGCACGCCCGACCTCCTCGAGCGCCAGCAGGTCGTTGAGGTCGTCGCCGATGAAGGCGACCTCGCGGGGCGACACCGCCGCCCGCTCCAGCACACGCGGCAGCGCGTCGCGTTTGTCGCGCACTCCCTGGACCAGGCGCACCTGCAGCTTGTCTGCGCGGCGGGCCACGATCGGCGAGCGCTCGCGGGTGAGCAGCACCGTCTCGATTCCCGAGTCGCGGAGGCGCTCCACCCCCATCCCGTCGCGCAGCGAGAAGCGCTTGAGGGCCTCGCCGCGGGCGGAGACGTAGACGCTGCCGTCGGTCAGCACGCCGTCGCAGTCCGTCAGCACCAGACGCAGCCGCCGCGCGCGCCGCACCAGTTCGTCGCTGGGCAGGGGCGGCCGGTCGGCCTGCGGAGCCGGGGAGAACGCCAGCCGGCTCACCACGCCGTCCAGCCTCCGTCGACCACCAGGTTGCTCCCGGTCACGTACGAGGAGGCGTCGCTGGCCAGGAACACGAGCGCCCCCTCGTAGTCGCCCGGCGCCGCCATGCGGCCGAGTGGCGTGCGCTCGGCATAGCGGGCGACGAACTCGGGGGCCTGACCGTTCTGCACGCCGCCTGGGCTGAGCGCGTTCACCCGCACACCGCGCGAGCCCCAGTACGCGGCCAGGTAACGGGTGAGAGCCAGCACCGCCCCCTTGCTGGTCGGGTAGGCGGCGGACTTGTAGAACGCCTGCGTGCCGTCCGCCCGGCGATAGAGCGACTGGTCGGGGGCTACGATGCCGTAGGTGGAGGCGATGTTGACGATGCTGCCGCGGCCACGCTCTGCCATGGCCGCGCCGAACGCCTGGCAGCAGAGGAAGGTGCCCGTGACGTTCACCCGCAGCGCGCATTCCCAGAGCTCCACCGGATAGTCCTCGAAGCGCAGCGCAGCCGCCGTCCCCGGGCCCTCCACCTTCTCGTCGAGCGCAGCGTTGTTGACCAGGATGTCGACCTGGCCGAGGCGGTCGAGGACCGAGTCACACAGCCTGCGGACTGCGGAGGGCCGGGTGATGTCGGCCGCGCGAGCGACCGCCGGCCCACCGGTCTCTTCGGCCAGCTGATCGGCGAGGCGGCTGCAGGCCGCCTCGTCGAGGTCGGTGAGCACCACCGTCGCACCGGCCCGTGCCAGCGCGCCACTGTGGCGGCGTCCCAGGAGGCCAACCGCCCCCGTGACCACGGCCACGCGTCCCTCGAGCGAGAAGGCGTTCATGGCCGTGCCGCCGCCGGCGCCGGGCGGGTGTTGAAGTTGGAGGTCCGGCGGAACACCGGCTCGACCGGGCGGCCGAGCAGCCGTCGCCCGACGTCGCCCTGCTCGATCCCGCCGGCGAGCACGGTGAGGACCTCGCGGTAGGCCTCGAGGGCCCGCTCGACGTCGGCGTCGCTGTGCGAGAAGGAAAGGTTGTGAAAGCCCTGCCACAGGATGCGGCGGCGCAGCAGCTCCTGCTGCACCAGGGACTTCAGCAGCAGCGGGTCTCCGGCCTGGGCGTCGAAGGTGACCATGGTCCGGCAATCGAAACCGACGCAGGAGGTCACCGCAGACAGCCCCAGATCGCGGGCGATCGCGTTGTAGCCGTCCTTGAGACGTCGGCCCAGCCGCGTGAGGTGCGCGGGGACGTCGTGGCGGCGGAGCTCCTCGATGGTGGCCTTGGCTGCCGCGAGCGAGAGCGCCTCGCCGCCGAAGGTGGTGAAGAAGAAGACCTCGCGCTCCAGCCGCTGCATCAGCTCGCGCCGCCCGGAGAGCACGGACAGCGGCATGCCGTTGGCGACCGCCTTCGAAAAGCAGGCGAGGTCGGCACGGACCCCGAAATGCTCCTGGGCCCCGCCCAGGGCGAGCCGGAAGCCGGTCCACATCTCGTCGAACACAAGCAGCGCCCCCTGCTCGTCGCACAGCCGGCGCAGGAGCGCGAGATAGCCGGGCCGCGGCGGCTCGAAGGTGACCGGCTCCAGGATCACGCAGGCGGTCTCGGAGTCGATCGACTCGCGCGCGGCCTCGAGGTCGTTGTAGGGGATCGTGTAGGTGAGTTCACGGACGGGGGCGGGTATGCCTGCGGCGCGGTCCGTGGTGGCGACGTACCAGTCGTGCCAGCCGTGGTAGCCGCAGCAGAGGACCTTGGCCCGCCCGGTGAGCGCGCGGGCCAGGCGCACCGCCGCCGAGGTCACGTCGGCGCCCGTCTTGCTGAAGCGCACGCACTCGGCTCCGGGGACCACCTCGCGGACCAGCTCCGCCACCTCGACCTCGAGCGGGTGCATGAGCGAGAAGGTGATGCCGTGGCGCAGCTGGTCCAGGATCGCCTCGTCCACCGCGGGGTAGCAGTAGCCGAGCGACAGCGGGCCGACGGCCATGCTGAAGTCGAGATAGCGGTTGCCGTCGACGTCCCAGACGTGGGCGCCCCGCCCGCGCAGCAGGTACTTGGGGGCCACCCCGAAGACGAACTGGCCGGGGCCCTTGGCCAGCGTCTGGGTGGCGGCCGGGATCAGGCCCTGCGCGCGGGCATAGAGCGCGTTGGAGCGGAAGATCCGGGGCAGCGAGTCCTCGGCAGGAGCGGCGATCTCATGCATCGGCATCCCTCCGGCAGAGAGCATCCGTGACGCGCTCGGCGATGCGGGCGCCCGTGAAGCCCTCGTATGCCAGCACCTCGGGGTGGAGCGCCGGCTTGAAGAAAGAGCGTCCCAGGTCGATGGCGAGCACCCGCGGGGCCAGTCGACGCGCCAGGCAGGTCTCGGCGACGATGGTGTAGAGCCCGCCGCGGTGGAGATGGTCCTCCAGCGTGACCACCAGCTCGGCGGTGCGGGCCGCGTCCAGGATCGCCTCCTCGTCGACCGGCTCCAGCGTGCGCAGGTTCACCAGCGAGACGGGCACCCCCCACGCGGCCAGGAGGCGGCGAGCCCGCTCGGCCTCGGCCAGCAGCGGGCCGTAGGTGAGCAGAGCGACCCCTTCTTCCGCCGCGAGCACCTCCGCCCGGCCGATGGCGAAGGGCCGGCGGTGCTCCACCGCGGCGGGCACACCGGTGTAGCGGACGTAGGCCGGGGCAGGGCTTCTGACGATGGCCGGCAGCGCCTCGATCAGCTCCGGCAGGTCGGCGGGGCAGAATACCTGCATGCCGGGGATCGCCCGCATCACGGCCACGTCGTCGATCGCCTGGTGGGTCGGGCCGTTGGCCTCCGAGTGGAACCCCGGCACGAAGCCGACCAGCTTCACCGGCAGCCGGCCGATGCCCACGTCGGTGCGGATGAACTCGAAGGCGCGCAGGGTGAGGAAGGTGGCGAGAGCGTGCACCAGGGGCACCCGGCCCCGCAGCGCCATCCCGGCGGCTGCGCCGACCAGCGTCTGCTCGCAGATGCCGACGTCGACGAAGCGTGCGCCCAGGGCGGCCGGCAGCGGCCGCAGGTGGGCGCGGTTCTCGGCGGTCATCACCACCAGCTCGGGAAGATCGCCGGCCAGCTCGACCAGCGCCTGCGCGTAGGTTTCCGGGGCACTCACCGCACCACCGTCCCCGGCGTCACCAGCTCGGCAGGGCCGCTGCCGTGCAGCTCGGCCAGCAGCGCCTCCACCTCGGCGGCCGAGAAGCTGGCGAACCAGCGATCGGCCCGGCCCTCGAGGCTGGGGACGCCCTTGCCGCGGACGGTGTGGGCGACCACGGCCGTCGGCCGCCCGGGCCGCGCCGGCAGCAGAGCGAAGGCCTCGTCGAGCTCCGCGAACGAGTGCCCGTCCGTTTCGCGGCAGGACCAGCCGAAGGCCTCGAACTTGGCCAGGAGCGGCTCGAGTGGCAGCAGCTCCTCGGTCCGGCAGTTGGCCTGCATACCGTTGCGGTCGACCACCGCCACCAGGTTGTCGAGACGCTGGGCGGCCGCCACCAGCGCCGCTTCCCACACCGAGCCCTCGTCGAGCTCGCCGTCGCCCAGCACCACGAACACCCGGTTGTCCGCGCCCCGCAGCCGCGCGTCCAGCGCGATCCCCAGACCGACGGCGAGCAGGTGGCCCAGCGAGCCGGAGTGGAATTCGATTCCGGGGACCGCGCGGCTGGGGTGCCAGTAGAGCGAGTCCGTGGTCTTGAGGTGCTGTCTCAGGCGCTCCACGGGGAAGAAGCCGCGCTCGGCCAGGGTGGCGTAGAGGGCGGGCACATCGTGACCCTTGGAGAGCAGCAGGAAGTCGCGCCGCGGGTCCTGCGGGTCCTCCGGGTAGACCCGCAGCACCCGCGAGTACAGGTGGACCAGCAGGTCGGCGCAGGAGAGCGAGGCGCCGATGAAGCAGCCGCCGTCCTGCGTCATGCGCAGGCAGTGCTCCCGCACCCGCAGCGCGAGGGCCCGCAGTGCGGCGTCTTCCCGGCCCGCGGCGGGGGTCGCCAGCGTCGGCGCGCTCACGAGCCAGACTCCAGGTTGGCCCCCGGATCCGCGACCAGAGGGCGCTCCGGCGGTGGCTGGCGCGTCTCCCCGGCGCGGACGTGCCGCAGCACGCCCAGGTGGTGGTGGTACCAGTTGACGCCGGCATAGCGGGCGTTCAGCTCCCGCAGCTCGGGTCGCTTCTCCAGCAGCCGCAGGATGTCGCTCAGACGGAAGTCGGGCCGCTGCGGCCGCCACAACGCCTCGTAGACGGCGGCCACGAAGGCGTAGTCGTCGGCGTAGTCGAGGGTGAAGCGATGGGTCATCGAGTAGTCGAGCCCGCTCTCCCAGCGCAGGTTGCCCAGGCGGAAGCGCTCCGGCTGGTCCCACAGGAAGGGCGTGGTGTGCTCGCGCTCGTGCGGCGCGCGCGCCTCGCGCCAGGCCTGCTCCAGGGCCGTGAAGCGCATCACCTCGACGTCGTTGCCGTCCGGCCAGCTGGCCGGGTGGAGATTGCTGACGTAGTCGAACTCGCCGCCCGCCAGGAACTCGCCGATCACGGCGTCGATCACGGCGGGGTCGATCAGCGGGCAGTCGGAAGGGACTTTCACCACCACGTCCGCCGAAGCCGCGACGGCGGCGCGGTAGTGGCGGTCGAGCAGGTCGCTGGCGTGCCCCCGGAAGACCGACGCCCCGAAGCGATGGGCGAGGTCCGCCAGCGCATCGTCCTCCCGCCGCTCGGTGGTCGCCACCACCAGCTGGAACGCGCTGCGCGCCGCCACCACCCGCTCCAGCATGCGCACCAGCGCGGGCGCTCCGGCGACCGGCAGCAGCACCTTCCCCGGCAGGCGCGTGGACCCTGTCCGGGCCTGCACCACCACCAGCGTCTTCATGGCGCCTCCACCCCGGCCACCGCGACCTCGCCCCAGCCTGCACGCTGCCGGACGGCGCTCTCCTGGAGCACCTGCCGGCAAACCCCGGCGATCTCGCGGGCGGCGCGGCCGTGCTGCAGCGGCAGCAACCGGCGCAGCTCGGAGAGGTCCCAGTAGGAGTGGCACTCCTTGCCGAGCGCCAGGCCGACAAAGACGGTGGAGGAGTACTGGGTGATCAGGACGTCGCAGTTGGCGATCATCTGCTCCGCGCTGCCGCGGGCCAGGACCAGGGCCTCCTTGGCCAGCGCCTGGATCTCGCGCCGGGCCCGCTCTTCGTCCTCGTTCGGGTGGAGCTTGAAGATCAGCTGCCTGCCGGCGGCGATGTCCAGGCACCGGCGCAGGAAGGCAGCCCGGTCGTCGCGCTTCCCGGTCTCACGCGCGTCGGAGGAGCAGACGAGGACGTAGCCGCGGTGGGGGAAGTCGTTGTCGAGGAAGTGGCGGCAGTCGTCGAAGTTGGGGATGCCGGTGACGGCGATCCGCTCCCCGGGGACGCCGCGGGAGACGAAGTGGTCGCGGTAGCCCTCGCTCGCCACGCAGAAGCGCTCGTAGGCGAGGCTCTGCCCGGTCGTGGCGGTGCCGCCGATCCAGCGGGGCAGGAGCGGCAGCCGCCGCCAGAGGCGGTACTCCCAACCCTCCGGGTCGAGGATCCCTTCCTGCACCAGCACCAGCGGCTGGCGACGCAGGTTGCGCGGCACCACCAGGTCGGAGCAGGTGACCGCCAGGTCGTAAGGGCCGTTGCGGCCGCCCCTGTCCACCGGCAGTCCTTCGCGCTCGAGGTAGTCGAGGCAGCGGCGGACCAGCTTGTTTCCGGCCGTGGTGAACTCCATCAGCCGGCAGCGGCGGGCGAGGTCCAGGAGGCCGTCGCAGTAGTACGGGGTGAACGCGTGCTCATGCTCCGGCAGCTCGCGCGCGACCTGATGCATCTGCGTGGTCTGGTTCAGCGAACCGCAGATGAACAGCAGCCTCCGCCGCTCTCGCCTCAAGCCCGCCCTCCTTCGCGCCGCCGCTGGCGGCCGGCGTCCGGCAGCTGAGTTCCGCGCCCGGCGGGACGTTCGCGTCGGCGGCCACCAGCAGCGTCCAGCCGGCGGAGGTCCACACCAGCTCCTTGAGCCGCTTGAGCAGCACGAACGCCGCCGCGGCGGCGCCGGCGTTCGGCACGCCCAGCAGGTACAGCAAAGACACGTAACCGAGGTCCTGGATGCCGAGGCCCGCGGGCGCGAACACCGCCAGCGAGCGCACCAAGGAGACGACCGGCTCGATCGCCAGGACTTGCGCCGGCGTCACCGCCACCCCCAGCAGGCGAAGCAGCAGTAGCGTCTCGGCCGCCTCCGCCACGAACACCAGGGCGAAGCAGCCCCCTGCCAGCGCTCGACGCCGCCAGGGCCAAGCCAGTAGCCGCCTCGTCTCCCGGTCGGCCTCGCTGAGCCGCACCGACCGTCGGCTGGTCCACTCCCGCACCCGCGGCCAGGGTCTCTGGCTGAGGGCCGCCTGGATGCGGGTGAACGGCGTCCCATCCAGCACCAGCCGCGTCCCGGCGGCGCCCGCCACCAGCAGCAACACGGCCGTGGCGGCGATCGCCGCCGCCAGCGCCAGCGGCAGCGCGGGCTGGGCCACGGCAGCCAACGCCGAGCCCGCCAGCAGCAGGCCGTGTGCCGGGGCCATCAGCAGCCGTCTCACCACCAGGCCACCCAGGGCGCGGCCGACCGGCACGCCGGTGCGCCGCGTCAGCAGCCACGCGCTGGCGGCTTCGCCGGCCATCCCGGCCCAGGGCAGTGTCTGGGCGACCGCCTCGCCCGCCAGCCGGGCGTTGAAGGCGCTGCCCATCCGCACGCGCCGACCCAGGCCGGCCGGCATGAGCAGCCGCCAGCCGAAGGCGTCCAGCGCCATCACCACGGCGTACGGCAGCAGCGCCAGCGGCAGTCGCGGCCCGGCCTGCACCAGCAGCGTGGCCCCCGCGCGCGGGTCTGCGCCTTTCCAGGCGAGCGTCAGGAGCGAAGCCGGGATGCCAAGCCCGACCGTCCAGCGGGCGATGCCGCGCAGCGAGGGCCATCTCACGCCGGCCGGCCGTCGGCGCGCCGCCGTCGGCGTCGGCGCGTCAACAACTGCACCGGTGACCTCGCATGTGCCCCATGTGACTCATCGGCTCTGGGCCCCAAGGTAGAGGGGCCGAGCGGCGGCCGCGTGAACGCCGGCGGGCGCTGCCGTGACGCACGGGGGCAGCCTCGTCACAGCAGCACCCGACGCCGATCACCCGGTCGCCACACCCGAGCGCTGGAATGAGGTTGGCGAGGAGCGGCGGACCTGACCTGCGTGGAGGTGCGTCGATGCCGCAAGCCGGCTGGGCAGGGGGGAGGGCGCGGTGACCGTGCTCTCGATGGTGGTGGCCTCGGACGACAGGCTGTGGGGGCGGGTGCTGGAATGGGCGCCCCCCCGCTGGATCCGCGTCTTCATGGTCAGCGTGTCCCAGCTCGCCGACGGCTGGCTCTACCCGCTGGTCGCCGTGCTGCTCGCCACCCTGGGCCTCGGCGGGCTGCGGGTCATGGCGGCGGCTGCTGCCGCCGCCGCCACCTCGAACGCGCTGCTCTTTCTGGTGAAGCGCCGAGTCCGCCGGCCCCGCCCGTGCGAGCTGCGGAAGCCGCTCGCCTTCGACGTGGAGCCGCTGGGCTGGTTCGCCAGCGATCGCTTCTCCTTCCCCTCGGGCCACTCGCTGAACGCCTTTACCGTCGGCACCGTGGTGGCGCTCGCGTACCCGGCCGTGGCGGCCCCCGTGCTGCTGCTGGCCGCCAGCATCGCCGCCTCGCGAGTGGTGCTCGGCCTGCACTGGCTGAGCGACGTGGTGGCCGGCACCCTGGCCGGGGCGACGATCGGCTTCCTCGCTTTCCTCGTCCTGCTTCGTTGACGACCGCCCACTACGCCGAGGCGGGCAGCTTCAATAGCGTCTCCGGCCAGGCCCAGCCCGCGAGCGAAGTGAGCGGAGGCATCGGCGTGCCGCGGTCGAGCGTGGTCGCCAGCAGGCTGACCGCGGTCGCGGCGGCGCGCGGCAGGACCACCGTGGCCGTCAGCCGGCCGTCCGCCACCATAGCCTGGCCGAACCCGGGCGTGCCGTCGCAGCCGATAACCGGCGGGCGCAGGTCGTGGCGACCCAGCTCGGAGCGCGCCTGCTCCCACGCGCGCAGCGTGCCCTCGGCGATGGTGTCGCTCTGGCAGACGATCGCATCGAGCTGCCGTCGCGCGCGCAGCGCGATGCGCAGCCAGCCGCCGGCAGCCTGGTAGGCCTCGGCGGCGGACCAGCCGGCCTCCAGCGAAACGGTCTCGTAGGGTCCGTCCGCCAGCGCCTCCTTCAAGGCGGCCGCCCGATCGCGGCTCGTCAGCGTGCGGCTGTGGCCCGTCACGTACAGGATGCAGCCGCCCTGCGGCAGCACCGTGCGCACCAGGCGGCCCTGGAGGCGTCCCGTCGCCGTCTCGTCGGGGCACACCGTCGCCACCACCACCTGCGGGAACTCCTGGCGGATGGCTTCCAGGTCGTCCTCGGTCCGGTTGAGCGCGATCCAGTGGACGCCGCGGCGCGCGGCCGAGCGGACGGTCCGGGCCAGGCCGCGGTCACGAGCGGCGAGGACCAGCAGCGCCTGCGGGGGAGCCTCGCTGTCGAGCCAGCCGTCCACCAGCCGCAGCTGCGCGCCCAGCGCATAACCGCCCATCCCGGCGGCCCGCGTCTCCAGGGCGAAGCCGACCCGTGCCGCCGCGGTCTCCGCCTCGCGGGCGAGCAGCCGCTGGAATTCGTTCTCCTGGTCCACCAGGACGGACCGATCGTGCGCATGGCCCCTGAGCATGCCCGGGCCCGGTGACACCGCCGTGACGCCGCCGTCGCCCGAGGACTATGCGCGGCTGGTCGGGTGACGGACGTCCGTGCCGCGCACCATGTAGATGACCATCTCCGCCACGTTCATGGCGTGGTCGGCGAAGCGCTCCAGCTGCTTGGCGGCGAACATGACGCTGGTGGCCCGCCGGATGGTGCGCGAGTCCTCCATCATCAGGGTCAGCAGCTCGTTGAACAGGCGCAGGTAGACGGCGTCGATCAGGTCGTCGCCGTTGAGGACCGTCTCCGCCTTCTCCAGGTCGCGGTCGACGTAGGCCTCCAGCGCCTTCTTCAGCTGTGCCTCGGCCAGGTCCGACAGGGTCGACATGTCGCCGAAGGGTGGCAAGGGGTCGGCGGCGTTGAGGTCGATCGCCCGCTCGGCGATGTTCACCGCCAGGTCGCCCATGCGCTCGAGGTCGGTGACGATCTTGACCGCGGTGGCGATGAAGCGCAGGTCGCCGGCGGCCGGCTGCCGCAGCGCGAACAGGCGCCGGCAGGCGTCGTCGATCGCCACCTCCAGCCGGTCCACCTCGACGTCTTGGTCGACGACCTTCTGGGCGAGAGGGGTGTCGCGCTCGTCGAGGGCCTGGACGCTGGCGGCGATGGCCGCCTGCACCTTGGCGCTCATGTCCAGCAGCTTCTCGCGGAGCTGCTGGAGCTCGGTCTCGTAGAGCCTGTCGGTGTGGGTGGTGGGCATGGCTAGCCGAATCTGCCGGTGACGTAGTCCTCCGTGCGGGACTCCCTGGGGTTGGTGAAGATCTGCTCGGTGGTGCCGATCTCGACCAGCTCTCCCAGGTAGAAGAATGCCGTCATGTCGGAGATGCGGCCCGCCTGCTGCATGTTGTGGGTCACCGCCACGATCGTATAGCGCTCGCGCAGCTCGTGGATCAGCTCCTCGATGCGCGCGGTGGCGATGGGGTCGAGGGCGCTCGCCGGCTCGTCCATCAGCAGCACCTCCGGCTCCACCGCCAGCGCGCGGGCGATGCACAGCCGCTGCTGCTGGCCGCCGGAGAGCCCCAGCGGGCTCTCGCGCAGGCGGTCCTTGACCTCGTCCCACAGCGCCGCCTGCCGCAGGCAGCGCTCGACCACCTCCTTGCGGTTGACGCGGATGCCGTTCAGCTTCAGGCCGGCCGCCACGTTGTCGTGGATGGACAGGGTCGGGAAGGGGTTGGGCCGCTGGAAGACCATCCCGATCCGCCTCCGCAGCTGCACGGGGTCGACGTCGCGCGAGTAGACGTCCCGGCCGTCGAGCAACATCCGCCCCTCGGAGCGGGCGCCCGGGACCAGCTCGTGCATGCGGTTGAGGCAGCGCACGAAGGTCGACTTGCCGCAGCCGGAGGGGCCGATCACCGCGAGGACGCTGTTCGCCTTCACCTGCAGGCTGATGTCCTTCAGCGCCAGCACGGAGCCGAACCAGGCCTTCAGGCGCTCGACCAGGAGCTTGGGCGGCTGGGCCGGCGCCGCCGGCGACGGTCCCTGGCGAGTGCGCGACACCGGGGGCTCCGGGCTCGGCGGCCGCGGCCGGGGCAGCTCGACCGATCGGTCGTTCATCGCGCCACTCCCGGCCGGCGGTCGCGGGTCAGCGCCCGCGCCAGCAGGTTGAGCGCCCCCACCAGCAGCAGCAGCACCAGCGCCGCGGTCCAGGCCTTCTGGTGCCACTCCTCGTAGGGGCTGATCGCGTAGTTGAAGATCTGCACCGTCAGCGACCCGGTCGGCTGGTCGGCCCGGAAGTTCCAGTACTGGTTGTTGAGCGACGTGAAGAGCAGCGGCGCCGTCTCTCCCGCCGCCCGCGCCACCGCCAGCAGGGTGGCGGTGAGGATGCCGGCGAAGGCCGTCGGCAGCACGATGCGCAGGCTGGTCTTCCAGCGCGGGACGCCGAGCGCCAGGGAGGCCTCGCGCAGCGTGTTGGGCACCAGCCGGACGAACTCCTCGGTGGCGCGCGTCAACGGCGGCACCATCAGGATCCCGAGAGCCGTGGCGCCGGCCAGCGCGGAGAATCGCCTCATGGGTATGACCAGCAGCCCGTAGGCGACGATGCCCACCACGATCGAGGGCACCCCGGAGAGCACCTCGGCGACGAAGCGGACGGTGGCGCCCAGTCGGCCGTCCCCGCGCTCGGCCAGGAACACGCCGCCACTGATGCCGACCGGCAGCGCGAACAGGCAGGCGAGGCCGACCATGTAGAAGGTGCCGGCGACGGCGTTGCCGACACCGCCGCCGGGCTCGCCGACCGGGGTGGGCAGCGCCACGAAGAAGCGCCAGCTCAGGCCGGGCAGGCCGCGCGAGACCACCAGACACAAGAGCGACAGCAGCGGGACGAGCGCGACCAGCACGCCGAGCCCGCAGGCGACGGTCCAGAAACGATCGACCAGCCGCCGCCAGCGCAGCCCGCTCACGCCGGGGCTCCCTTGGGACCACGCGAGACGGCGGCGACCAGCAGGTGCGCCAAGGCGTTGAGGACGCCCGCCAGGCCGAACAGCACCAGGCCCAGCGCCGTGAGCGCGCTGACGTGGAGGTCCGTCACCGCCTCCGAGAACTCGTTGGCGAGCACCGCGGGCAGCGAGTAGCCGGCTGCGAAGAGCGACGCATGCACCTCCGGCGTGTTCCCGATCACCATCGTCACGGCCATCGTCTCGCCCAGCGCGCGCCCCAGCCCCAGGAGCGTCGCGCCGACGATGCCCGCCCGCGCGTAGGGCAGGACCACCATCCGCACCGACTCCCAGCGCGTGGCGCCGAGCGCCAGCACGCCCTCCTTCAGGGGAGCGGGCACGGTCCGCAGCACCTCCAGGCTGACGGACGAGATGGTCGGCAGGATCATGATCGCCAGGATGAGACCGGCGGCGAGATAGCCGAGCCCGATCGGAGGACCCTGGAAGAGCGGCAGGAAGCCGAGTGTCCGGGCGAGCGCCGGCTCGATCACCCCGCGGACCCAGGGCACCAGCACGAACAGTCCCCACAGCCCGAAGATCACGCTGGGGATCGCGGCAAGCACCTCGATCGCGTACGCGACGGGCCGGCGCAGGGCCCCGGGTGCCATCTCCGACAGGAACAGCCCCAGCCCGACGGCGACGGGCACGGCGACGGCGATGGCGATGGCGCTGGTGACGAGCGTCCCGTACACGAACGGCCAGGCGCCGAAGAGGCCCGCCACGGGGTCCCAGTCGGACGAGGTGAGGAACTGCACCACCCCCAGCTTCTTCCAGGCGAGGCCCGACCTCGTCGCCAGCTCCAGCAGGACGAGCCCGGCGACCGCCAGCACGCTGCAGCCGAAGACGGAGGTGACGACGGCCCAGACGCGGTCACCGAGATTGACGGAGCGGACCCGCGCCCGCTCCGTCGATGGCGAGGGTGCCGTGGCGAGGACGCTACTGCTGCGCAAGAGCGACGGGCTTGCCAGCGACCTGCAGGGACTGGATGGTCTTCGAGACCCTCTCCACCACCGGCTGCGGAAGCGGGGCGTAGTCGAGGGGCGGCGCGAGCTTCTGGCCGTCGTGCGTCGCCCACCAGAGGAACCTGACGATGGCCTCTCCCTTGGCCTGGTCCTGTGCGTCCTTGTGGACGAGCAGGTAGGTGAACGAGGCGATCGGCCAGGCGTCCTTGCCCGAGGCGTCGGTGATCGAGACCCGGTAGTCCTCCGGCATCTCGACGCCGGCCGCCGCCGCCGAGGTGCTCTCCAGCGTCGGCTTGAGGAAGACGCCGTCCTTGTTCTGCAGCTCGGCCAGTGGCAGCTTGTTCTGGTTGGCGTAGGCCAGCTCGACGTAGCCGATGGCGCCCGGGTTCTGCTTCACCAGCCCGGTCACCCCCTCGTTGCCCTTGCCGCCGAGCCCCACCGGCCACTTCACGCTGGTCGAGTTGCCCACCTGCGCCTTCCACTCCGGCGAGACCTTCGACAGGTAGTTGGTGAAGACGTAGGTGGTGCCCGAGCCGTCGGAGCGGTGCGCCACCGAGATCGCCGCGTCCGGCAGCTTCACCCCGGCATTCACCTTCGCCAGCTGCGGGTCGTTCCACTTCGTGATCTTGCCGAGGTAGATCTGGGCCAGCAGCTGCGGCGTCAGCTTCAGCGTGCTGATCGGCGCGTTGTAGGTGACCACCACGGCGCCCATCACCGTGGGAACGTGGACCACACCGGGCGCCTTGGCGATCTGCTCGTCGGTGAGCGGCGCGTCGCTGGCGCCGAAGTCGACGGTGCCCGCCGTGAACTGCTGGATGCCGCCGCCGGAGCCGATGGACTGGTAGTTGAAGTGGACGTCCGGGTGCAGCTTGCTGTAGTCGGAGAACCACTTCGAGTACAGCGGGTAGGGGAAGGTCGCACCGGCCCCGTTGACCAGCAGGGCCCCCCCGCTCGCCTGGCCGCCCGACTGGGACTGGGCCGGCGGCGAGCCACCACACGCTACCGTGACGCAGACAAGGACGGCGACAGCCGCCAGCAGGTTCTTCATGTCCGGGATCTCCTCTTCCATGTTATGGCACCCCGGCCATGACATCCGTGTGACAGCGCGGGCGGCGGGAGCGCGGTGAAGCCTCAGCGCACGCGCGCGATCACCAGCGTCTGGTCATCGCCCTGCTCCCCTTCGGCGAAGCGCCGGACCTCGTCGAAAACAAGGTCCAGCAACGTCTTCGGGTCAGCGGCAGGGCGGTCCTGGAGGGCTCGCAGCAGGCGCTCCTCGCCGAACTCCTCCCCGCCTGCGTCCGTCGCCTCGGTGATGCCGTCGCTGTAGATCGCCAGGGCGTCGCCGGGACACAGGGCGACCTCCGCGGTCGAGGCGCTCCAGTCTTCGACCAGCCCGACGACCATGGCCGTGGGCAGGAGCTTCTCCACGCAGCCGTCCGCTCGCAGCAGCAGCGGCGGGTTGTGGCCGCAGTTGACGTACCGCAGCCGGCGGGAACTGTCGTCGAAGAGGCCGAGGAACACCGTCGCGTAGCGGTTCGCCTCGGTCGCCTCGTAGAGGAGCCGGTTGACGGTGTTGAGCTGCTCCGGGAGATCACGAGCCGGTGTCTGGCTGCGCAGGGCCGCGTGCAGGCTGGCGACCAGCAGCGCGGCGGGGAAGCCCTTGCCGGAGACGTCGGCGAGCACCAGGCCGAGGTGTCCCTCGCCGGCGTCGATGAAGTCGTAGTAGTCGCCGCCGACCGCGCGCGCCTGCACGCAGCGGCCCGCGTACTCCAGGTGGGCGAGCGGGGGTCCGCTGGCGGGGAGCAGCCGGGCCTGCACCTGGCGCGCCAGCTCCATCTCGTGGGCCGCCCGCTGCTCCGCCTGCAGCCGCTCGGCGATCCGCGCCGCGAGAGCCATGTTCTCGAGGGCGATGCCGGCCTGGTTGGCGACGGAGGCGAGCAGCCGCTCGTCGTCGCGCGCGTACGGCTCCTCCGAGAGCCTCTGGCCCAGCACCACCAGGCCAAGCAGGCGGGCCTCGCGTCCGACGATGGGCACCAGGCACTCGGGTGCGAGCGCCGCCAGCAGCGAGCGCGTCACGTCGTCGCGCTGCGCGCCGACCGATCGCGGCCGGTCTTCCCTCGCCAGCTGGGCGAGGGAGCTCGCCTCGATCTCACGCAGCGCCGCCGGCACGCCCGGGTCGTCGCTGCGCAGCCGCCGGCTGTCCGCTTCGAGGTAGACGACGATCCCGCCCGGGTGCAGCGCTTGGTCGAGCTGGCGCCGGAGCAGCGCCGCCAGCTCGTCGCGAGCGGTGACGGTGCGAATGCTCTCCGCCAGCTCCTCCAGGATGAGCCGGGCATCGTACGCGTCACGGAAGAAGGAGCGGTCGATGAGCCGGGTGGCCATGCGAATGGCGGGCGCCGACACCGCGGCGAGCAGGAACCCGAAACCGACCCCGCCGGTGGTCGCCAGCGGGGGTTCCAGCCGGAACCCCCGGCTCAACCAGACGGCGAACAGCGCCGAGGCCTGCGCGCCGACCAGGACCAGCAGGAGGAAGAAGCCGCGCTTCACCAGCAGGTAGCGGGCGCTGCGCTTGAGCAGCACCGGCAGCTCGAGCACCCGGTGCTTCACCACCGCGTAGGCGAAGGAGAGCGGGAACAGGAAGACCGTCAGGTACGCGACCGTGCTGAGCGTCGAGGCGCGATCCCACAGCCCGAGGTCGGCCAGGAAGTTCAGCACCACGGCGGGGCCGAGCCCGGCCACTGCGCCGAAGACCATCACCCGGATCTTCAGGCGGGCGTCCCGGCTGGGGTTGGAGGCGGCAGTGGCGACGAGAGCCGCCAGCCCGAGGGCGATCCCACCGTAGTTGTAGGCGTACCAGAGGGCCTGGCTGAGCGGGGTGCCGAGCGCCGCCGCGACCACTGCCGGCAGCCAGGGGGCGCCGCGCCGTCCGGCGCCTGCGCCGCCGAGCGCGAACAGCACCCCGAGCCCGAGCAGGGCCCACTTGAGCCAGGGAAGCCGGCGGTCGACCGGCGAGCGGGCGGGGAACGCGCAGAAGAACCGGTAACACGAGAACGACATCAGGCCGGAGCAGATCCCGCGGTACGCATAGACCAGCGCCAGCGCCGGAGCGGCGAGCGAGGCGTCGGCGGCCGCCGCCGAGGTGACCCCGGCGATGCTGACCAGCAGTGCCGCGACGCGCCACGCCTGCACGTCCTCCAGCCGCAGGAAGAGAACCGGGAGCGCCACCGCCAAAAACGCCAGCGGCAGGAAGGCGAGGGTGCGGTAGACAACCCGCACCCCGGCAATCACCCGCAGCCCTAGCGGGCGCGAAACGAACACGGCCCGCAGCCCGATCGGCGACGCCTCACCGGGCCGCACGACGGTCAGCTCGATCACATCGCCGGGGCGGGCGGCGCGGTAGGCGGCGAGGAAGGGAGCGGCAGAGCCGGCCAGCGAGCGGCCGTTCACCGCCACGATCACGTCATCCTCTCGCAGGCCGGCCCGCTCGGCTGCCCCTTCGCGGTCGACGGGGCCGACCCTGACCCCCCCGGCCTCGGCGCCGCGGATCTTGAAGGCGAGGCGGACCGGCGGATCGAGCAGGTGGTCGTCCGGCAGGCCCAGCTCCTCGCTCATCTTCGCGCCCTGCGCGCCCGCGAAGTACAGCGAGAGGACGCCGACGGTCAGGCTCGCCGCGGAGAGGGCGACGGCCGCGGCCCGCAGCAGCGCGCGCGGCGGCTTCACGCGGCGCGTTCGCCGGTCCCCGCCCGCGCCAGCAGCACCGACCGGCTGGCGGCGATCGCCGGCCGGTCCTCCTCCCGCAGGCCCGCCGCCTCCGCGGCGCGCACGGTCGCGTCGAAATGCGCCTGCGAGACGTGGAGCCGTGGCTCGGAGATCAGCATCCGCCCTGACGGCTTGAGGACCCTTGCCGCCTGGGCCAGGAAGGCGGCGGCGTCGGGCAGCTCGTGGACGACGGCGAAGGCGAGGATGAAGTCCACGGCACCAGCCAGGTCGTCCACTCCCAGCGACGCCCCTTTGCCCAACCGCGCGTCGATCCGCCCTGCCAGGCCCGCCCGCGTGGCCCTGCGCCGAAGCGCCTCCAGCATCCGTGGCTGCACATCGACCACCACCACGCGACCGCCGTCACCGACCAGCCGCGCCAGCTCGAGCGTGAAGAAGCCCATGCCGGGTCCCGGCTCCAGCGCCGTCATCGCGGGCCGAACGTAGGGAGACAGGATGGCCCGCGGGTCCTGCCGCAGCCGCCGCAGTGGATTGAGCAGGAAGTAACCGAGCCACCAAGGGCAGACGACGTGACTCAAGAGGTCTCCTCGTGGCCGCTCAGACTAGCGCGGCGGCCCGGCGCGGACAAGCGGCCACTCGCCCGTGTCACTCGCCCGGCTCGTGCGCTTTGGTGCCGCCGGAGGTCCCGACCCGCCCTCCCGTCTCGGGGCCGACACCGCGCCTTCTCGGAAAAGTCGCAGCCGTCAGGCAAGTTGCCAGGGCAGGAGCCACACATGGCGGAAGGCTACGTCGACGGGAAGGGCCGGGTTCACTGGAGCGACAGGTCGCAGTCGTTCCAGTGGGTGCAGCAAGGGCCGGAGCAGGAAGACGACGAGACGGGCCCCGAGGACCTGCACTCGGAGGGCGACGAGGAGGACGAGCCGGAGGAGGAGGACTGACAGCCTCTGCCCTCGCGACAGGCGCGTCGGCGCGAGGCGCCGCCGGGGCGAGACCTCGGAGGCCCCATCCGAGCGAGGTCACGTCCCGGTCATGCCCCTGCGATAGGGTCGCCGGGCCGAGGAGGCCCCGTGAAGATCAACTCGTTCCGGGTCGTGCCGGCCCTGCCCGAGCGGCTCGCGGGACTGCGCGAGATCGCCTACAACCTGCGCTGGTCGTGGGACGACGAGCTGCGCACCGTGTTCAGCCGGCTCGACCGCGAGGCCTGGGACCGCACCTACCAGAACCCCGTGCTGATGCTCGGCTCGATCTCGCAGCAGCGGCTGGAGGAGGCCGCCCGCGACGACGGCTTCCTCGCCCTCTACGACCGGGCGCTCGAGCGGCTGCGCGCCTACCTGGCCGAGCACACGGCCTGGGACCGGCGCTGGCCCGATCGGCCTCTGGTCGCCTACTTCTCCGCCGAGTACGGCATCGCCGAGTGCCTGCCCATCTACTCCGGCGGCCTGGGTGTCCTCTCCGGGCACCACCTCAAGAGCGCCAGCGACCTCGGCGTGCCCCTGGTTGCGGTCGGGCTGCTCTACCAGCAGGGCTACTTCCGCCAGTACCTGGGCAGCGACGGCTGGCAGCAGGAGTCGTACCCGATGAACGACTTCTACAACCTGCCGGTGCAGGTCGCGGTCAGTGACGACGGGGCGCCGGTGCGGATCCGGCTGGAGCTGGCGGGGCGGACCATCAGCGTGCAGGTGTGGCGGGCGGAGGTGGGCCGGGTGCCGCTCGTCCTGCTCGACACCAACCTGCCGGAGAACCCGCAGGACCTGCAGGACGTCACCGACCAGCTCTACGGCGGCGACCACGAGACCCGCATCCGCCAGGAGATCGTGCTGGGGATCGGCGGCCTGCGGGCGCTGCACGCCCTGGGTCTGCAGCCGGCCGTCTGTCACATGAACGAGGGCCACTCGGCCTTCCTGTCACTCGAGCGCATCCGGCTGCTGATGCGCGAGCACGGCCTGGGCTTCGCCGCGGCTCTCGAAGCGGCGCGGGCCGGCAACGTGTTCACCACCCACACCCCGGTGCCCGCCGGCTTCGACGTGTTCTCGCCGGAGCTGATGGAGCGCTACTTCGCCCCGTTCCTGGGCGAGCTGGGCCTCACGCGTGCGGAGCTCCTGGCGCTGGGGCAGCCGGACGGCGCCGGCGAGGGCGCCGGCTTCAACATGGCCGCCCTGGCGCTGCGGACCTGTGCCTTCGCCAACGGCGTGAGCGAGCTGCACGGCGAGGTCTCGCGCCGGCTGCTGGGCGCCTACTTCCCGGGGGTGCCCGACCACGAGGTCCCGATCGGGCACGTCACCAACGGTGCGCACACCCGCAGCTGCGTGTCCCGGGAGATGGCGGGTCTCTTCGACCGCTACCTGGGCCCGGGGTGGACGCGCCGGCCGCAGGAGGAGGTGTGGGCCGCCGTCGACGAAATCCCCGACGAGGAGCTGTGGGCGACCCACGAGCGTCGCCGCGAGCGGCTGGTGGCCTTCGCCCGACGGCGGCTCGCGCACCAGCTCGAGCACCGCGGCGCCTCTGCGGCCGAGGTGGAGCGGGCAC
>Ga0335071_10000427_pt1 | contig 47440 bp, 51 predicted proteins | sample Lox_Sample_15_FD_206724 | JGI IMG/M metagenome (GOLD analysis project Ga0335071, IMG submission 206724) | Soil microbial communities from Loxahatchee National Wildlife Refuge, Florida, United States - Lox_Sample_1.5 | ecosystem: Environmental > Terrestrial > Soil > Wetlands | place: USA... | reverse complement strand
TATAGTAATCGATATTTTTATCCGATACCACAAACGAAGTCCCATCTTTGAAATTTGCCGTTACAATGACGTTATTCGGATATGAAGAAGTCGTGACAATCAGCGACTGCCCGGGAGTAAAGCCCGATTTCCGAGGAACGACCACCCGTTGTCCCTTGTCACAAAATCTGACATGGCATTGGTATCGAGACCCCCGATATTGATAACAACGATTTTATTTGTCCCCTGTTTTTGCATCGATATAGGGATATTCGGAATCGAGTGGAAAGACACCGCGGATCCTCTTCCCTGATCGGTTTGGGGAGAATTATTATTTACCGGGGCATTCGGAAGATCACTGGGTGGCGACAGGATGAATACGAAATAGACAGCACAAATGGCAATTATTACTCCGATACCAGCAATGGCAAGGAATGGTATCAGGGAAGATTTCGGTTTCCGGACAGGAGATCCACAACCAGGACACCGGTCACGGGCCCAGCCATGAAGAGTTTATTGCACGAAGGACCGTTTACCAATTCATCACACTCCTATCTATTCAACATTTTCAAATGGCAATAAATTTTAGAAACGAGTTAACATGGCGAATTTTCCTTAGGTCATTCATTAGTTCCCACGGGTAAATACCAGGGTACCGGATTTTCTTTCCTCCAAAATTCAACAATCAAACATTCCCTGATGCAACATCGGGTACCCGTGTATCTTTTATATATTGAATGGCATCACACGTTATGCCATGAAGAAACAGGCAGAACAAAAGACAAAAGGACACAAAGCAAAGGAAATAACCACGCCAGCCCCAACAGCGACAGCGGCCCAGCCTCTGTCGAAAGAAAAGATCAATTCCCTGAAGGATAAAAACTCGGCAAAAAATAAAAAAAGATAAATTTCCATTCCGCCTGAAGGGGGTATTTTTCATGATACCGTCACTCCACGACAATTGTGGGGTAACATTAGTGAAACTACGGATGGACAATCTTCTGCAGGGTTGCTTGCAAAGATCATTGGTGACCGGGCAAGCCCAACAATAAGACCGGCCCATCAAACTTCCGGATTTTTAAAAAAATTCCTATTTTAACAGATTTTTCCGCAAGATATTTATGCGATCGCACACCGAATGGTCATTATGAAAGAACAGGGCAGTAAGAAAGGCACAGGTCATAAGACTGATAGTCCGGATACGAAAGCCGCATCCGGGGCTGATAGTAAGGCCCCTGCAACAAGGACATCACCTGTTGTAATGACATCAAAAGAAAAAATCGCGGCAAACCAGAAGAATAAGCGGCGGAAATAACAGAGGATTAACGATAAGGTCAAAAAAAATTTCCGACAAAGAAATCGCCCGATCTGGTTATATGGAATCCGGTTTCTCTTCGTCCGGCGACCTTTTTTCGACGATCCCTGTAACGCGGCCAACGGTCCCGTCATTTAGTCTCACCTTTATTCCATGGGGATGATAAGAGGAACCGGTCAGGATATCCCGGACAATTCCCCGGGTTTTCTTCCCGTTCCGCTGGTCCTCTTTTTTAATCACATCCACAGTGATCCCTGGCCGGATTGAATCCCTGGCATTACCTTCCTTCACGCTGGCACCCTGAATTCTCACTCATAGGAATTATTTGTTGAATAGATGTATCCATCATAGTACCTTGACGTCAACCGTGAAAAAATTGATTAAACAGAGCCAATGTGTGAGACGACTATTAGTCCCCGGAAGATCTATCACCATGTGATTGGAGGAATAACGTTGCATTCCTGCATTGGAGAAGGTAAAAGATTCTGGAATCATCTCACTGGGGCAACCGTGCTCATAGAGACTCACAGGATGAATGGGATGAGCGCCTTTACTTTTTGTTTATAGGCGATAAAAGATTCACCGAATTCCTCGAGCAGGAATTCCTCTTCATTCCGTATCTTCGCGATAAAGACTACCAGAATTATTATGGTTACCGCTAATGCCCAAAATTCCCCGATTACGATGGTTGATCCGATACTTGCGATAAGTATTCCCGTGTAGATTGGGTTCCGGACGATTCGATAAGGTCCGGATTGGACTAATGTGTGATCGATCCTGATTACAGGCTGGCCACTCCAGTTGGTTCCCAGATGGATGCGGGCCCAGATGGCAAATCCCAGACCTGCGAGCGTGATGGCAATGCCCACCAGACCGGTAAGGGTCCCACCTGGCACAATTTGCAAAAAGAGAAGTCCGGGAAATAAGATCGAAATAACAAGCCATAGCACTATCCATACGATGGGGAGACAGGGAAACATTGCCGGCTGTCGTCTCTTTACCGGCCTTCGCGTCAGGTATGCCAGGATAAACCAATATGACCAGAAAACGACCCAGATTACAAAAATGATCCATTCGGATATTGTGAGGATTATCAAATTCTATCGCCTTACTAATTTCCGATTAATTATTTGTCCCTAAAAGAAAAAGCACTATCTGTCAGCAAAATACCTTATGGGGACTCCCTTGATAACCTTCATGGATTAATCAGCGGGTGTCTCGTGAAGTAAGTATTTCAATTAAAAAATGGTATCGATCAGGATCGGGATACCAGCATGCGCTCACACATGATCCGGTTTTTCACCGCAAAGAAGGGTAAAAATACCAAATTTATAAACAATGTCAATCTTTGAAAACCCCGTCTTACCGAGCATCGAGAGATGAGTTTCAAGACTGTCGATATTTTTATGGTGGTCAGGGGCCTGGTGGTGATTGAAGACAAAACTTTCCATATCCTCGTCGATCCCTCTCTTCTCTTTCTGGTCCCTGATCCATTCAAGCCAGAGTTCGATGTACCAGTCTTCAAGTGGTGCGGGCGGAAGAAGCGTATCATAAAGGAGAAACCAGCCCCCGGGTTTCAGTTTTGCGTAAATGAACCCGAACAACCGCTGCTTCTCTCTTGTATCGATGTGATGGATCGCAAGGGACGAAACAACAAAATCGCAGGCTGGAATATCGGCATTGTTCTCGATCAATTCGTGAAAACTTCTTTTAATAAAGAGGCTGGGAAGGCACCCCGATAACCGTCTCCTGGCCCGGTTTATCATTTCTTCGGACGCATCCACAAGGACCGGCCTGATCTCCGGGTTAATCCCGAGTAGGACAGCCGTCATCGCGCCGTCGCCTGATCCGAGGTCAAGGACAACCGGGTTACTGCTTTGTGGCGCATGGAACCGGTAAAATGAACCGATGATTTTTTTCAGTCTGGACCTCTGGGGTATCTGTGAGTCTGCGATCAACAGATAGTGACGTGTGAACTCATCATTCACCCAACTGGTATCTTCGAATTCGGTCATTGTTCGGAAAACCTCTCAATTCTCTGTTTTAGGAAAGAAAAACCTAACTGGTGTCGATTACGGGATTTGTTGCAGGTTTTGTAGAATCTGATGCCGATGCGGTCGCAAATAAAAATTCCATCTGGATTATCAAAAAAATGATCGCGTTTTTTCCGCTCAGACCGTGAACGGTAAGGCAAATTCACTCGTGAGTGGTTTGTTGCTTGAACTCTTGATCGAGGACAAGGGAGTGATCACGAAATCATTGGACAGTAGTTTGCTATTTGAATCCTTATATGACGATAACGCCGTGACGATAAACTCACTGGACAGTAATTTGTTGTTGGAATCTTTAATCGACGCTAAAGGAGTGATTGCAAAGTCATTTGACAACAGTTTGCTGTTCGAATCTTTGTAAGACGCCAATGCTGTGATCACAAAATCGTTTGCAAGAAGTTTGCTGTTCGAGTCCATGTACGATGCCAGGGGCGTCGCTGCAAAGTCATTCGCCAGCAGCTGGTTGTTCGAATCCTTGTATGCGGAAAGGGCATTAATCGCAAATTCTGACGTTAGAAGTTTCCCATTGGAATCCGTGTACGTGGGGTTGTCTGCATATGCAGCACCTGCCGACAGGATGACGAGCATACAGATTAAACCGTAAATCTTAGGCATGTGAGATCCATTCATCAACATTTCCTCAAAAATTTCTTATCATTACATCATCATAAGCATATCTAATTTAAATCAGAAAATGAACTTTATTTTTAAGAAAAATCAATACCGGTGCCTTATTCGGAGAACCGGATATATGGTTCAGAGCGTAACAGGTGGTTTCTGTTCCATCGCGGAATAAACTTCCCTGAATAATTCCCTGGTTTCCAGACCCTCTTCCCGGGATAATTTCTGGATCGCAAATCCCACATGAACAAGGACAAATTCACCGATACAGGCATCGACCAGGTCCAGCCTTACCTCCTGCTTCAGCTCCCCATAGTCGACAACACCGATATTTCCTTCCTTAATCTCGATTATTTCAGCTGGGATGGCAATGCACACGGGAATACTCCTTATTGTTATATCATCGGCCCTTCAGGGATAAAAAAATGATGATGCCGTCAGGGTGTCCGGGGGCGAAGGCGGGATCAGAAAAGCGGAACCTTGGATATAAAGCTCGTCCTGAATAATCCGGAAGCCCATTCATTAATAAGTCGGGCGATAACCTATGTGGCGTGGACAGTATTACCCATGCCATGCTCGTCGCGACATTGCTCACGCTCGCCGGGCAGCAGGAATTTATAATATTCGGTATTATCGGTGCAGTAATCCTTGATGCAGATATTCTTTTCACACTGGTTTCGAGGAAACGACCGGGATTATACCTGTATATTCACGGTGGAGCTGCCCACAGCATCGCCGGATCGGCAATAATGGCAGCGTGTGCTTATGGCATCTTCTTCATCGCATCGGTTTCTGTGGGAGTGACATTTCCCTCGCCTGTGTTTTACCAGTTCGGAATTCCGGCACTCCTTTTCACGATCGGCGGGGCCTGGATCCATGTTGTGCTCGATTATCTTGCGACTCCTGGTATCCCGTTATTCTGGCCGGGTTCGGATAGAAAATACACGGCAGGGATATTTGCGGGACCGAGCTTCTTCATGATCGTCCTCAGCTGGGCATTCCTTATCCTCCTGGTCCTCGGGGTCGTCCCACTTTCTTTACTATGGCTGTACGGGGCCCTTTTCATCGGGGTCCTGATTATCCGTAGCATTATCAGGGTGATCGCGTTCATACGCCTGCCGGCTGACACGTTTCCGACATTCAACCCGCTACGGTGGATGGTCATACGAAAAGAGGAAGGTTCGTGGTGGGTCGGGTTCTTTACACTTATGGGGACCAAAACTGGAATGGCAAAAACCTATCCGGTATCTGCTGGTGTCAGAGAGGACGATCTGAAAGCGATCGAGGTCATTCCTGAAGTCAGGAGAGTCAGGTACCACTCCTACTTCACCGTCGCCGAGCTGAACGGGGAAACGATCACTGTCAGGGACCCGCTGCGTGAAGACGGAACGCTGCGGTACCCGCCATATTATTCGAAAGTGGTGATCGGGAGAGACGGGACCGTTATCGAGACTTGAGGATATCGGGGTATTGAAGTTCCACAGGTGGATTACAGAAAATATCTGACCAATGCAGACAATTTGTTACCGGTCCGTACGATACTCAAAGGATACAACTATACTCCGGAGATCGCAACATATCAGTAACCATTCCGGAACGTCTTCACGGCCCGTGCCCCGTCGACGTTCGGGACCTGAAGGTACCTATGAAGTTATCCAGAAGAGACAACCTGGCATTCTCAGGAATCGAAGCGGCCATCGTCCTGATCGCATTCGTCGTCGTCGGATCGGTATTTTCGTATGTCGTACTCGGAGCCAGCTTTTTCACCACCCAGAAAAGCCAGCAGGTCGCCCATACAAGCATTACGCAGACCGCCTCGAAAATTGTCGTACGCGGCGACATCATCGGGCTCGACACTTCAGGCGCCGGCAATATCAGCATAATCGAATTCGACCTGGCTCTTCCGGAAGGCGGACTGCCGGTCGACGTGTCCACAATAAATTTGATCTTCAGCACAGAGAACCAGCCCCCGGCCAGGCTGACGTATGTACATTCCGGCGGTGTTGCATCGCCACCGTTATTCGGGCTTGAACCAGGTTCCTGGACAATTATTTCGTCGACGATGCCGCCGGGCACAACCGTGCTGAACAACGTCCAGCATGCGACGATCGCCATACGGCCCCCGGGACCGCTGCAGCCAAGGGAAAATTTCAACATCCAGCTCGAGACAGAGAATGGAGCTCTCCTTGGGATCTCAAGGACAGTTCCCTCAGGAATCACGAATACGACGATATTATATTGAATTTTTAAATTTTTTAGAGAAAGACATTCAGAAAAAAAATTGTATCGCTCTGAACGCCGAGGAAGAGATTTGAACTCTTGAGGTGCAAGCACCAGTGGTTTTCAAGACCACCGCCTTTCCGGACTAGACTACCTCGGCCCGCTCAATACTATTGGAGAGATCACGTAAAAAAGGTATCCGGTTTTTATTGCCATCCCGGTATTCACCGATTGACAATTCGATTTCAGTCCCGTTTCTTCCGGGATGCGAGCAGGCAAGCGCCGCCGATCGCCGGCACCGCCAGCCATAAGGGTATGGATGTTTTCGTGGTGACAGGTGCGACCTCACCGGCAGCAAATCCTGCCGGGATGGTTGATGATGCCTTGACGTCGTTGGCATTCTCGGCATAGAGGGTGACGGTGTCGGAATCCGAGTATTTGTTCGGGTAAACCATGAAATAACGGGCATTGCCATCGCCCTGGACCGTCACTTCCTCGGGGAAATCGTGGCCCTTGTTATTCATTTTCACGCGTTTTCCTGAATCGTCCACGTATTCGATCACCCAGTCAGTGCCAGACGATGTATATACCCGGACCGGTCCGGTCTTCGTCGAGACAGTAAAGTATGCCGGCTGGTCCCTCGATGAGAACTGGCTCGCTGAAGACTGCGATAATGCGGTCGCCAGGGGTGATGAGACAGACGTCGAGACCGGGACACTCTGGAACGTCTGTTGCGGAAGCTCTTCGGTCGTCCTTGGCAGGACCTTTATTATGTAAGTCCCGATGTACCCCTGCTGATCGCCCATCGCGATAGTATAGTTTCCGCTCGTATTGATCGGGGTCGCCTTGGAAAATGCGCCCGAACCGGTCGTCGTAATATAAACCGGCCCGAAGATGATAGTGCCGTCCGGGGCGGTGATCTGGAGATCGATCCCCTTGTTTCCGACGTTTTTGTCAGTCCCGGTAATCACCAGGTCTTTGTCCTGGTACTGGGTCAGGGGAGATGTGAAAGTCACCTCGTCGGAACGGTCTTTCAGCTCGATTACCCGGAGTGTTATCGAATTCCCGAGGTACCTGACCTGGCTGATCGGGAGGACTTCGATCTTATACGTTCCCCTCACGTACCCTGTCGTCGGGAAGGTGACGGAAAAATTCTGTTCCTGCTGGATGACCACCGACTTCGTATCCTTAATCTCGGTGATATAGTCGGAATGCGAGAGGGTGATATCGAAAGATGTCCCCGGCGGAAGGTTTGTTGTGCCGTTCACTACGATAGGATCGCCTACCTGGATCGAATTAGGCGCGAATATGGAGATCTCATAGGCAGCCACCGGTCCTGCCAGAATTAATAAGAAACCTGCGATGATGAGGATCTTTTTCATCAGATAAGCTTCAACTACTATACTGTTAATGGTTGCCTACAGCGAAGACAAACCTCTCGCCTGCTTTCCCGGGACCGACAGGTACGAAGACCGTCAGCTCAAATCCCTGACAATAATTCTCAGAACGGCGGGATGCTCGTGGAACCGGTGCCTGATGTGCAGTTACCGCCATGAACGTTTCAGCCCGCGGTCACCAGAGGCTGTTGCAGACGGTATCATCAGGCAGCTCAGGTTCGTCGCCGCCAATTTTTCCCTGCCCGAAATCGAAATGATCAAGTTATACACGTCGGGGAGTTTTTTCGACCCCGATGAAGTACCGGAAACTGCTCTGCACGAGGCAGGAAACCTGTTCCGGGGAAAATTAGTCGTTGCAGAGACCAGGCCTGAATACATCACCCCCGAACGTATCGGGGAATTCATCGATATGATCGATACTGGAATGTTTCATACCCCGCTCTATACGGCGATCGGTCTCGAAACATCGAACGATGCGATCCGGGAAAAATCGATCGCAAAGGGGTTCTCATTCGCTGATTACCGGGCGGCGGTAGCGGCAGCACGAAAGTCGGGAGCAGGAATCAAGGCATATCTCCTCATGAAGCCGCTGTTTCTTACCGAAAGGGAGGGACTCCGGGATATGAAACAATCAATTGCCGATATCGAACCTTATGCCGATATCATCTCGATGAACCCATGCAACGTGCAAAGGAGGACAGATATGGAGTGGTATTGGAAACAAGGAGCATACAGGCCCCCGTATCTCTGGAGCGTGGCCGATGTCCTCCTGTCATCTTCACGCGATATCCTGTGCGACCCGGTTGGCGGAGGGCACCAGAGGGGGCCGCATAACTGCGGAACATGCGATCACGAGATCGTCACTGCTATCAGGCATCATTCGCTGACAGGCGATCGGGAACCCTTGAAAGCCGCGGTCGAGAGGGGGTGTGGCTGTCATGACGAATGGGAATTTGTCCTCACCCACGAGATGCCCTGGTGCATGCCCCTCACCCGGTGATCGGCAAGCGATCAGTTATAGTATCCGGGGGACCTGATCGATAAAATACTAAAATTAGATCGTGAGTTCTTCACGATTCCAAAATCTTATTAGTCCACTCACCGGTCACATGATCCTGACTGGAGGTCCAGTTGTTTTTCCAGGAGGGGCAGGAACGTACCGGCGTCGCTGACAACACCGATCGCCTGCATCGTGCCGCGGTCCATCAGTTTTGTAACCGACGACGGGTTGATATCGACGCAGACCGTCTTTACAGACGAGGGCAGGCAGTTCCCGACAGCGATGGAATGGAGAAGGGTCGCGACCATGAGTACCATGCTGCACTGTTTCGTATATTCCCGCATCTTATCCTGTGCCTTCATTACATCGGAAATGACATCGGGGAGCGGGCCATCGTCACGAATTGACCCGGCAAGCACGTAGGGGACATTATTTTTTACGCATTCGTACATGACGCCGCTCTTGATAATACCCTGGTCGACCGCGTTCCGAATCGACCCGGCCCGCATGATCTCGCTGATCGCATAGATATGGTGCTTGTGTCCCCCTGTCACCGGTTTTCCCGTCGAGATGTCCATGCCAAGCGATGTACCGTACAGGTTGAACTCGATATCATGGGTGGCAAGGGCATTCCCGGCAAAAAGGACGTTGATATAGCCTTTCCTGATAATGCCGGCAAGGGCCCGGTCTGCACCCGTATGGATGATGGCCGGTCCGCCGACGAGGGCGATCTTTCCTCCTCTCTTATGCACTTCAAGGATTTCTGCCGCAATTCTTGCGATGAGCGTCTCGCTCGGCCTCTCAGAAGAGACCGTTCCGTGCATGAATTCGAAGTTACTCTGCTCGCGGGGCCTTTCCGGCGGGACAATCTGCACGCCCTGCTCGCCGACGACAACCCTATTCCCTTTCTTCAGTTTGTTGAGCGGCGTGCATAATGCGATCCGTTGTTCCGGATCGAACACAATGGTACAGTCCATCTCTATTCCCTGGACCGGGATCCAGGAGTCCTGGTATTTTACCGATGTCGGGTGGTTCGTCGTCGAGTAAAACCCCTTGGGAACTACACAGTCTGCCTCCGCAGCCACGAGACGTGCATCTTCGCTTTTTACCAGGCGTGCACCATAACGGTGCAGTTCGGATATAATCGAATCGAGAATTTCGTCGCTGGAAGCATTAACCCTGAGGCGGGCATAACTCGGGTCGGTCTTTTTCTTTCCCACGTCAAAAACAAGGATTTCGAAGTTGCCGCCCATATCCATGATCTTGTCAAAGATCTTGGTCATAATGCCTGAGTCGATAATATGCCCCTCAAGCTCTATCTCACGCGACGCTTCCATAGGTGAATATGGGCGCTGATGCTATTTTATTTTATTTCTGGCGTGATGCTGTCATATTTAGTACAATACCCTGAGTGGGAAGGCGGACACAGGACCATGTGTAATACCATTGTCCAATCCTTTATCCGGATATCGTCGTTATTGTCTCACGGAGATTTCCGGATAAAAAAAATACAATTCACTTTACCGGCAGGAAACTGACCTGGATATACCCCGGTCCGAAAGATATGCCCGCACCTGCTGCAAATCTTCCCGGGTATTCACATTAAAGGCCAGGTCCCTGTCCCTGATCAGAAGTTCGTACTCTTTCTGGGGTCGGGCGATCAGGTCGCCACGGAGGATATTTATTCCTGCGGGGCAGGCACAGGTTCCGTTTATCGATCGGGTGTAATTATTCTTCCCACCTTCAATCCTGCAGGACACCGGGACCCATACAGAGAGTGCTTCACTGCCTGAATCGACGTACGAGGCCTCGATGGACCGGATATGGTCGGGAAGCAGGCACGGAATGTCGGAGACACAGGTGAAAAACGGTTCATCGACACCCAGTGTATCGACCGCATCGTGCAGGTCCCTGATATAATCGGTTCCCGATGTCCTGATGCAATCATAACCAAGCGCCCGGGCCCAGTTCTCGGTATAGAGGGTCTGCCAGGACGTAGCAATTACCGTGTTGCACCCGCAATCCTGAAAGGCAGCGATCACGTACTCGATCATCGGTTTTCCTAATATCGAGACCAACGGTTTTTCACCGAGGTTAAGCCGCAGACCGGCCCCACCGGCCATGATCAGTGCAAGCATCCGGAAATCGCCTCGAGGAGGAACTTGTTGTCGGCCCGGTTACGGACCGCGATCCTGATCGAATGAGGTAGTCCGAACGACGTGCAATCACGGACAAGGATATCCCTATCAAGGAGACAGCGGCACAATGGCGCGACAGGCTTACCCGTATGGACGAGTATGAAATTGGTCGATGAAGGAACGACCTGGAACCCGAGACCTCCCAGCCCGGCAATCAGGAAATCCCGTTCGGTTTTTATTTTCACCCGCGATTCAGCCAGTTCTCCGTAATGGGTGAAAGCATCGAGGGCATATTGTTCTGCAAGTGCATTTACGCTCCACGGAGGGCGCAGCGTCTCCAGGGCAGTAATAAGGTCGGGCTCTCCGAACGCATACCCGAACCTGAGCCCGGGAACCGAGAATGATTTGGTCAAAGACCGGAGGACGAGGAGCCCCGGCACCCGGTTGCCCGAAAGGCTCTGATCCGGATCCGCGAGTTCGATAAATGCTTCGTCGAGAAACAGAGAAGTTTCAGTCCCTGAATAGGTATCCAGAAGAGCAAGGATATCATCCCTTTTCCGCAACTGGCCGGTCGGGTTGTTCGGGTTGCAGATGAAATGGACCACTGGGTCTTCAGTACCGCCCGACCGGTGACCACCGGCAAGTTCGACCGAGAGAAGATACTCTCCGAATGTTAGGGGGTCTGTCAGCGCACCGCCCCCGTTCCGGAACATCCACTGGCAATAGGTCCTGATTATTTCGATCGAGCCGTTTCCGACCGCAATTTCATCAGGTTTTCGACCGAAAAGACTGCCAATCTTCTCCTTGAGGGCCGTGTAGGAATCATCCGGGTAGTGATCGAAGAGGTCGGGGGGAGCAACGGTGCCGATACAGGGTGGAAACGGATTGAGGCTCGCACTGAAATCGATAAATGTCCTTCCGGTCCGCTCCCTGCACCGTTTGGCAAGTCCCCCGTGTTCAACCCTCGGTGGAAGATCCCGTTTCAACTTTTATGCCCTCTTGTCTGGTAATATTGAATACCGGGGCTTAAATTGCTTGCTGACAGGGGCAACCCTCACCGCGGTCATGCCGGTTCTGGAAAAGGTTTATATAGATAAAGGATGTATTCTGCTCTATCTGGTTGGTCAGACATATAGGATCTATCCGTCTGACAAATGTCCGACAATTGTCAGTCATAAGTCAGATATGGAGGATGCTCACTGATGAAACGAATCACACTACGGTTGCCCGAACAGCAGATTCTCCTGCTAGAACAGATGGTCGATGCAGGGGAATTTCCGACGGTATCGGAGGCAGTCAGGGATGCGGTCCGTCAACTCATTGAGAAACGTGCAAGCCGTGTCATCAGAGACAGCGACCAGGTTTCATTCAAGGTTTAGGAGGGTTAGAAATGCAGACTATCATTAACGAAGCATTGAAAAATGCCGAGATTGAAAAAGAAATGAAGAACGGAGGTCCCATGGATGACGATTTCGTCGGCCAGCCACGCATCGTCATTATTGGGTGTGGTGGTGCAGGCAATAACACTGTCAACCGAATGCACCATATGGGCGTTGCGGGTGCAGAAACCATCGCCATCAACACCGACAAGCAGCACCTCGACATGATCCAGGCCGACAAACGTGTCCTGATCGGGAAATCCCTGACACGAGGACTTGGAGCAGGAGGATATCCTGACGTCGGTAAGAGAGCAGCTGAAATGGCAAGGCCGACGCTCGAGGCTCTCCTTGATTCCGCCGACCTCGTGTTCATCACCGCAGGAATGGGTGGAGGGACCGGTACCGGCTCGGCCCCGGTAGTCGCACAGGTCGCAAAAGAGCAGGGGGCCATTGTCGTCGGCATGGTAAGTTACCCGTTCCAGGTCGAGAAGGCCCGGTTGGTCCGTGCCGAGGAAGGGCTGGAGTCGCTTTCTGCAGCAGCCGATTCTGTCATCGTACTCGACAACAACAGGCTCAAGAATTTCGTGCCGAACCTTCCGCTCGGTCAGGCCTTCTCGGTCATGGACCAGTTAATAGGAGAGACCGTGAAGGGGATCAGCGAAACGATTACCGAACCGTCACTGATCAACATTGATTACGCCGATGTGCGCGCAATCATGAGCAAGGGTGGAGTCGCGGTAATGCTTGTCGGTGAGAGCAAGCAGCAGAACAAATCTGAGAGCGTAGTACGTGAATGCCTCTCGAACCCGATGCTCGATATCGACTACCGCGGGGCAACCGGCAGTCTCATCCACATCACCGGAGGAAGCGACCTGACACTGCAGGACGCTGAGGAAATTGCGACCTCGCTCACCTATGAACTCGATCCGCACGCCGATGTCATATGGGGTGCCCGCGTCAGAAATGACATGGAAGGCAAAGTAAGGGTCCTTGCCATCATGACCGGTGTCCAGAAAGGAGCATTACTCGGAAACCGCCAGACCTACAAGTCGGTTTTAGAAGAGCTCGATCAGAAGAAATCAAACCCGAAAAAAGTTGAAATTCCGGCAAACCGCAGATCCCGCGATATGACAAGCGGTGGAAACCTTCTGGAATGGGTCGGGTAACACGATTAAGTGTTGACCATACCTAATTCCCTTTTGTATACCCCGATCCCCGTTCGATTCTCCTTATTATAGTCGGAGACCGGGCTTCTATTGCCGAGAGCCACGAATTCCGGCTGCTTTTCATGCATAAGAAATCACAACACTTCAGCTGGCGATCAACCTCCTGAGGCTTCATACTTCCCGGCATCAGGGCCGGATTTCTTTGGAACCCATATACCTTTTATTCTGCTCCCTCTACCGTGATTTCATTATTACCCCGCTCCCGTGCAAAGGTACATACGGCGAAACGCTTAATAATCCGGATGTCTTTTAAATAATAGATTAGTCTTCCGGGATATCCTTCTCTGGAACACTGTGTGATCGGCCTTCTTATCTCAAACGGATCAAAAGACAGGCCGGAGTATCGGGAGTTGAACATCATGAACAGACAGATGAACAAGGGCACCACCCTCTGCGCTATTACAGCATCGTTCTTTCATTCGATTCTGCGCAGGCCGGGGCGTTCGCTTTTCCATGGGGTAACAGCCATCACGGGACGGGCAGCCTATTTTTCTCATCCTTCATTGATAGTTCACACAGATAGCAGTTCCAGACAGGGGATCAAGGAATCGATTTATCGAGGATGAGCAGCGCATGTTGAACGAACTGATTGAAAAAAGGAAAAAGATCCTTGCCGAATCTGAACAGCACAAAAACCGGAGAAACGAGCTCAACGCCCTAGCCAGCAAGTATGCCAAAGACCGGAATACCTTAAACAACCAGACAAGGGAATTCGTTGAAGAGGCGCAGAAAAACAAGGACGAGAGGGACAAATTCAATAACGAAGTCCAGTCCTTGAAAGACATGAGAAACGACCTCAATGAAAAAGCAAACATTTTGTTCGACGAGATCGAGGCATTCAAAAAGGAACATGGCGGTATAAAGAACCGGGGGATCAAGGAACTCCAGAAACAGATCGAGCACCTCGAATTCCGCCAGCAGACTGAGGTCATCAGCACCGACAAGGAACGGGAGCTCATCGACAAGATCAAGCAGATGAAGTCTTCCGTGAAAGAACAGGAAGCCGAGCTTGAACAGAACAAGGAGATCAAGACCAAGATAACCTCTGCACGGGAATTCCGCAAAGAGGCATCGGATATCCATGCCAAAGTAACCGAAATGGCGGAACTCGCTCAGAAACATCACGATATGATGGTCGAATTCTACCGGAAAGCAGACAAATCACGTGAAGAGGCAGACGGACAGCACAAACAGTTTGTCGAGGCACAGGAGTCGGCAGATGCCGAACACAAATATTTCATCACCTGCCAGAAAGAACTCCGCGATTATGACAAGGTCATCTCCGGTCTCCGGAAGAAGACAAAGAAAGTCAAGGTGACCAAGGAACAGAAAGCAGTCAGAAAAGAAGCAGAGCACCTGTTCAAGATGTTCCGCTCCGGTGAGAAACTTACCACTGATGACATCCTGCTCCTCCAGCGTTCCAAACTGATTTAATTCCGCAATTATCTTTTTTTTCAGCCTTCACGGGCAATAATTTAATAGATTCAGCAGTAATTTCTATAATGATGGTAGAGGGAAGGACTCTTGTCCTCTCTGTGGATCGTGACGACGATATCGGGTTCAAGGCTTCGATAGAGAGTCCGGTTATTGGCAGGGAGGCGTGCCTCAATGCTGCGACGAGCCTTGGCCTTGCCGATCCTGAAGATTCCGATGTAAATGCAATATTTCAGGCAATCAAGACCTACGATGAACTGAAAGCCGCCGGAGAAGAGGTTGAAGTCGCGGTTGTTTCAGGCAATCACCTCCATATGATTGAGGGAGATCGGAGGATTGCTGAACACCTGGAGATCGTAATCAAAAAGACAGGGGTGACGAATTGTGTTGTTGTCGCAGACGGCGCCGAAGATGAATTTGTCATCCCTATCATCCAGTCGAAGTTACCGGTGTCGAGCATCAGGCGTGTGATCGTATCCCAGATCCCGAACCTCGAAGGCACCTATTATATTATCAAAAAACTTCTCAACGACCCTAAATTCTCGAGGATTATCCTCGTCCCGATCGGGCTTGCCCTGCTCCTGTATGCAGGTGCCAACATCTTTGGATATCCGCAAATCGCCACAATTACCGTCCTCGGCGTAATCGGGCTGTATTTATTATACCGGGGCATCGGGCTCGACGACTGGCTCAGGGGTTTTGTCAACGCTCTCCGGATATCCTTGAAACGGGCGAGATTTTCCTTTGTTACGTATAGTGCGGGGATATTGCTCCTTATCATCGGCATCGTGCTCGGGCTGATGAGCATCCTCGAACATTATACGTCAGACGGTTCATTCGGGCCGCTGTTGTATATTCTCACGTTTGTCTACGGGGCTGTGCTCTGGATCACGCTCGGCGGCGTAGTCGCGTCGATAGGAATCGTCGTAGACAATTTCTTCTACGAACGCGAAGGACTCGTCAGGGTCATTGTATTTCCATTCTTTATCAGTGCGATCGGCCTCATGGCCTACGGAGCAAGCACGTATGTGCTGAGTATCTCCAATATTACCGATTTCCCGTATACGACGGAAACAGCACTACGTTACATCTTCTACGGTATTCTCGGAGGATTAGCCTGTGCAATTGCGGGAGTGGCGGTCCAGCGGTATATCAACCGGAAAATCACCCAGAATCCCCAGGCCAACGGGACTGATGTCAGGGCCTGAATGGAACTCCTGGCGGCTGCCGTTCGCATACGTGGTTCCGGGTCCGACTCTGCCTGCATCCCGGAATTTCCGGATGCCTATCTGACAATTTTGAGCAAGGCAGGTGACATGGGATCTCCGGGCGTGAGATCGATTTATTGCATTTTCTTTTTTTATAACGACCATCCCGGAAAATCTGGAACTTACTTCCCCAATTCTTTGCAGAGCTGAAGAGGTTTGATGAGATGCAGAAATAGACCGGGAAAACCCCTCCCTTTCGTTCAAGGTTATCAGAAAAATTCATGGAGCCCGTGTTGATAATCATGCTATACGGCTGCCAGCGCGATCTTCTTACGGTACCGGTTATTTTTGCCCGGTACCGCTTATGCAGCTTTCTCAGGATTGCTGCAAACCTTTTCGGAAAAGGAAAAAAGATCAGATTAATTAATTCCAAATGCGATCCAATACACAGAAACAACCTTATACAGATGAGAAGAATCCTTCTCCTGGGTCCTGGAAGATTACATGATATCGGTACTTTTTGTCGATGACGAGCCTGCCCTGCTCGAAATAACCCGGCTATACCTCGAGAAAAGCGGCTCGATGACCGTCGAGACCTGCCGCTCCGCACTTGAAGCGCTGGGGATCCTGAAAAACAGGAAATTCGACGTGATCGTTTCTGATTACGAGATGCCTCTCATGGACGGGATCATGTTCCTGAAGATCCTCCGTGCCGAGAAAAACGATACGCCATTTTTGATTTTCACAGGAAAAGGCAGGGAACATGTCGTCATAGAAGCCCTTAACAACGGGGCTGATTTTTACCTCCAGAAGGGAGGAGACCCGAAGACTCAGTTTACCGAACTGACCCATATGATCGAACAGGCAGTTCAGCGTCGTGATGCTGAGGAGAATCTCAAGGCCTCGGAGAAACTTCTCGTCGAGATCATCAATTTCCTCCCTGATGCCACGTTTGCGATAGACAACGAAGGGCGTGTAATATCGTGGAACAAAGCGATGGAAGACTTGTCAGGAGTAAAATCCGAAGCCATGATGGGTAAGGGCGATTTTGAATATGCCATTCCCTTTTACGGCACAAGAAGGCCAATCCTTATCGATCTCATCATCGACAGCGACGAGGAGATAAGGAAACGCTATTATTCTATCATCAAGCGGGAAGGGGACGTCCTGATTGCCGAGACCGAGAAGGCACGTCCCCGCGGCAAGCCCTCAGTACTCTGGTCCAAGGCCACACCACTTTACAACCCCAAGGGCGAGCGGATCGGAGCTATCGAATCCATCAGGGACATCACCGAATTCCGGAGAGCAAAAAACGCAAGCGCAGAAGTGCGGGAAGAGGCCCCTGCGCCCGCACAGCAACCGGCAGTCATCGACAAAAATGCACCGGGTATCTTTGACCGCATGTTCGGGAAAACCAGTGGTGCATGGTACAAGAAGGGTGTGGACCTCTACTACAAACAGGGCAAATTCCAGGATGCCATCCACTGTTTCGACCGGGTGATCGAGACAGAGCCTGACCATGCCGGTGCATGGAATGGACGCGGTATCTGCCTCAAGGAACTAGGCCGGTATGAGGAAGCGATCCAGTGTTTCGATCGGGTCATCACTCTCTCTCCAAACGATGAAGAGGTTTACTATAACAAAGGAGAAGCCCTGGAGAAGCTGGGTAAAGCGCTCGGGGACATCAAACTCTTTGAGGAGGCGATCAAAGCGTTCGATATCGTCATTAATATGAACCCCCACCAGGTGTATGCATGGAATTACCGGGGGGTCTGTCTCAAGGAACTGGGAAGGTATGAAGATGCGAAAAAGTGTTTCGATCATGCACAGCTCCTCATCAGGAGAGGTCAGGCAAAAACAAACCGTTAGAACCATGAAGGCATGTCGTAACAAAGGCATGGCCGAATGCTATCCGGCACTCTGATTACAAATCACTACGATTATTTTCCCCTATTTCATGAAATTCAGACCATGATTGATTATTTATGAAACCTCACTACGCGGGGCAGGGATACATTTTAAAGGAAATACTGTCATATTCTTGACAGATCAATCATTCCGGTTACTTGGAGTTCTGATGCCTGTAACATTATCTGAACCGTCCGGAAAAAATAATGCCAGGCTTGCCATCATCGCTGTAATTACTCTCGGAGCGGTTATCGTAGATATTCTTGGCGAGCTCCATGGCGTCCCGGTATTTCCCCAGTTGTTGTTTTTCCTCCCCATCATTCTCGCTGCGTTCTGGTATCCCAAACAAGGGGTATTTTTTGCGGTCGGTATCGGTATCCTTCAACTGGTCCTCGTTGCCCAATACAATTTCCCTGACCTCGGGCCTCTCACGTATGCGACAGCAACGGCAAGCTTCTATGTTCTTGTCGCGGTCGGGGTTGTCATCTCGGCCCTTTCCGGTAATTTGAAGGAGCAGGAAACGCGTTATTACGCGATATTCGATCATTCCGAGGCCGGTATTATCCTCATTCATGAGAAAGACCGGCATTATCTCATCGATGAGATCAACAGGAGGGGTGCCGAACTCCTCGGATTCCTCTCCTGCGATCTTCGCGGCTGCGATCTCGAAAAGATCTGGACTGACGGCACCAGTTTCGAATTATTCAAAAAACAGGTTGACAAGGGGGTGAATTCTTCGGATGTCGAGGTTTCATTTACGACGAAGGCCGGTTCGGTTCTCCCTGTGCTGATCTCCGCGGCGCAATTCCCTGGTAACCGCATTGTCATCACATTCATGGATATTACTGCGCGAAAAAGGGCACACGAAGAGATCAGCCGCCGGAATGTCCAGCTTACCACGATTAACCAGATTATCGGCGTAACCTCAACGGCCACGAGCGTAGAAGATTTAATGAAACGGTCGTTCGAGAAGATCAGGGACCTGTTCCCGATCGATGCAGGGGCAATCTACCTGTTCGACCAGGACCGGCACCACCTCGAATCCAGGTTCGTTCATGGCTCCGAGCGAAGCCTCGTCGTACTCCAGGACCATGTCAATATAACGTCCGCACGTTTCGATTACGCGGTTGGATCCCGAAAACCTGACTATGGAATATTGACCGAAGGAGACGGGACACCGGTGGAACCGCAAAAGATGTATGCGGCCATCCCGGTCATGTGCCTGGACGAGGTGATCGGTGTGCTGTTCCTGGTCAGGCCGGACGACAGCCCGTTCGATGCTGATGACAAGGCAGTCCTCGAAGCCATCGGAAGAGAGGTGGGCTGTACCCTTCACAAACTGAAATTATCGGAAAGCCTCATCGACGCAAACAGGAAGGCCAATCTCTACCTCGACATCCTGGTACATGATATCAATAATGCCAATCTTGCCGCCCTGGGATACGGGGACCTGCTCCTTGAAATGACTTCCGGTCGATCGCAGGAGATGGCACAGAAAATGATCGAAGGGGTCCAGAAGAGCCGCGAAATAATAAGGAACCTGGAGACAATCCGCCATATCCAGGAGAGAAAAACCGAAATAAAACCGGTAAATCTCAATACGATCATATCGCAGGAAATACGGCATTTTCCGACCGCCAGAATCGAATACGATGGCATAGACGTGATGGTCCTTGCAGACGGCCTGTTGTCTGAAATCGTGACAAACCTGGTCGGAAACAGCGTAAAATTCGGCGGGCAGGACACCCACATCACGGTCAGGGTGCACAGATTACCCGATGGATATGTCGAAGTAGCCATTTCTGATACGGGTCCGGGAGTACCGGACGAGTTGAAGCCGGTAATATTCAACAGGTTCCAGATAGGCTCATCCCGGGGGAGCGGGAAAGGATTGGGCCTATATATCGCTAAAACTCTTATCGAACGTTATCAAGGTCGGATTTGGGTTGAAGACCGGGTCCCTGGAGATTATTCACAGGGTGCGGTCATCAAGTTCACGCTCCGTGAAAGTACGGGCCCCTAATCTGGCATTATTTACCTATTCTTGAGTTTCTCAGTCATTCTTATGCCGTCGCCCGACAGGAGGGTTTCACCCCCGTCCTGTCCTCCCCGGACAGGAAAGTCAAGGGACGAGTGGATGTGGATGTAAATTAAACCGGTACCTGTCATGCCCCCTATCCCAATCGGGGCCTCCACCAGCCTTGGGGCGGAGCCCTGGAGCATCAGACTGTCTCAAATTCACTAAAATCATCGGAAATGAAGGAACCATACTAATGAAGATCCCGTGAGGATATAAGATCATGACAAAACTGTATTATCGGCATTTCATTGGAAACCGGCTATTTATAAAGGTACATAGGTCCCTAACTTAAGAGAATCCTGTCATTTTTTTGAATTTCTCAGAACGGCGGGTGCAGGAGAAGGATGATCACGGGCTGGTGGATAATGTAAATAATCAGCGAATGTCTTCCGAGAAAACTAATAGCTTTTCCGGGATACATGGCTATTCTTTGAAGATTTGGGAATTGGGGAAGAGAAAAACCCCGGAGACCTCCGGGATACAATGTCTCGCCAAGAAAAATGCCGACAAGTACGACGCCGAACCAGGGAAAAACGGGAGTATAATCAACACTATAGAAGGATTCAGGGAAGATTCCAAGGGGGATAAGGAATGCGGGACCACGCACCTGCATGATCATAATGCCAACGGCAATGACAAACGCTCCCGCAAGCAGCGTCTTCTTCCCCCGGTGGAAGAGTACCGGGGAGAGGATGATTGAAAACCCGATCAAATGGAGGATCCCGAATACAATGAATCCATCTCCACCGAGATACCACCACGTGACCACGGTGATACCGGCCGCGATCGCCAGGATCATGAGACCGCGCTTAAAGAATTTCAGGTAAAAATCGCGTGTTGACAGGGTTTTTTCGGCGTGCGCACCGCTGATCGTGACAGAGATACCGACCAGCAAAAGGAACAATGACGCGGTCGCCACGGCGAAGTATTTCCAGAACCCTGATGTCACCGGGACCGGATAAAGCGAGAAGAACCACAGATCGAAGAGCAGGTGGTACACGACCATCATAACGACAGCAATTCCGCGTGCGAGATCGATCTCGATAAACCGCTTTCCGACGTGAGTATTTACCAACTATTTCACCCGGGTCCACCATAGGGGTCGCCAATTCCGGGATTTAACCGAAAAATCCAGGATATACCCAGTCTGAGGATCCCACACACTATGGGCGGTCAGTAACGAATTACATTTCGCAATCACCACAAAAACGAACATGGATGCTTTCAACCAGTTCCAGGTATCATCTGATCATCGCTCCAACCAGGGTTGAATTACAATGCGCCCAAGACCGGAGGAGTGGATTCCGATCACGAAAAGGAATGTTTAAAAACATGCGGGTAGGAGGTTTGAATAGTACGGCGCATCCGGCTACAGAACCCGGTGCGGGCGGGGTACGTATCAATGATCGAGGATCTCCTTGAAGGCAACAAAAGGTTCAGAGAAACAGAGTTCAATAGCCACATCGATTGCTACCAGAACCTGGCAAAAGGGCAAAATCCCAAGGTTTTATGGCTGGGCTGCTCGGATTCGAGGGTAAATCCGGAACGGCTTACCGGTGCCCGTCCCGGTATCCTGTTCATACAGAGGAATATCGGAAATATCGTACCGCTCCATGACTGGAATTTTGCAACAGTTCTTGAGTATGCAATCAATCACCTTACCATCACCGATATCGTAATTTGCGGGCATTCCGATTGCGGAGCGATCAAGGCCCTTGATAAGGAAACCGACGATAATTACATCCCGTTATGGCTTAACAACGCGATGGCTGCCAAAGAAAGGGTTGATTTGTGTGCGTCCGGACCGGTTCCGTCCGGGGATACCAGGGAACGCTCCAGGATGATCGAGGAGGAAAACGTGCGGCTCCAGATTGAACACTTAAAAACATATCCTATCGTCAAAACGACTTTAAAGGACGGAAAAATCGCCGTTCATGGCCTGTATTACGACCTGACGACCGGAACCCTGTCGAGAGTCACTTAACATTCCAGCCGGCGATCGATCTCCTTTTTTATCAGCGGAAGTGAAATCCGCCCAATAGGGACCACCTTTCCGTTAACGAGAATAAAGGGTAACGGAGGGTACGATTCTTCGATTGCGTGCCTGACATGTTCCGGGACCTCTTCATCTATCAGGGTCAGGACGAGCGAGACGCGGGTTCCATACAACCGGTCGATCACGGTTTTTAACGCATCGAATGCACAACACAGGGTCCCGGTGGGATAACAATCGGAGAGACCGCATGTCCTGTCTTCATCGCAGGGGAACGGGGAACACGACGAATCACGTAACCCGATGACCTCGACAGTAATCACATCCTGCATACATTACATTCGTGCCGGGGGCTATTAGAGGTACGCAAAAACCGGTTCCTGATACGCCCAGAATTTAGCAGGTTGCAGGACACAACCGATGAAAGACCGGGAGAAAAATCCGGACCTGTTTCCAGAAGATCCGGAGGCCCGGACCGAACCCGTTTTTTTCCGGAACGGCAGGATGACCCGGCCACGATTATTTGTTATAAAAATCTCTCAAACCGGTCTTTTGTCGCTTTGCAGACAGGGCAGAGGAGGGGGGGCTCGTCCCGGGCACAGAGGTACCCGCATACCCGGCACCGCCAGACAGGATATGCAAGAGACCCAATTCCTGGCGTTTTCACATCCACCTTTTTTCGTTCCCGGACACTCAATGGTGGTCTCCTCTCAGGAACCGGGCCCGGCACCTTTCCGTGCCTGAGAACGGCATCAGAGACATACAGGGCACAATAGCACGCACCGAAATCATTCAGATCAGGGTCACGGTAATCGCACGGACAAATGATATCCAGGTCATCCTGACGCGTACCGAGCGCGAGGCGGCAGGGGCAGGACGGGTACCCGAACCTCATTTCATTAAAAATAAGCCCTCGTACGAGTCCTTTTGTGAACGTAACATCGGTATTGAGATTATAACCGCCTTGCCGGGCTTCGCGGTCGAGCATCTCAAAACGGGCGTCCACTTCCTTATCGCTGATATCCCCGATTCCAGTCATCGTAATGCCGCCCTGATCTCGTCTTCCCGAAACCCGACTATAATCTTGTCGTTATTTATGATAATGGTTGGAAACGATCCGGCCGGATTGTATTTCTCGATGAGCCTGAGTGTACTCTTCAACTCCTCTTCAGGCAGGAGATCGACATAGACATAATCGAAAGCAATCCCGAGTTCTTTCAGCAGATTTTTAGTCTTCTGGCACCAGCCACAGGTCGACAGGGCAAACAGGAGCACCGTTCCGGCATCTCTTCCTTCTATATGTTCAGGTTTCATTACCGTCCTCAATCGTTTTGGTTTATGAAATAGGATTGATAAAAGGAGTATATAATTATTGACGTAGGCCGCCTTAAACGATTGAAATGGCTCAAACTCAAAATATAATGAAGGTGCAAGAATCTTTCCGGCCTGGTCCGGCGGTTCAGGTGAATTAACGGGGGACACAGGCCTCCAACAGACCAGGGCACTTCGATTCCGACCGGTCCTATCAGAAATCATTTACCATATAGGATAGGATACATGTAACAGAAGGAATCTGTCGATGACCGAGATAGGGACTGCAGCTAAACTTGGTAACACAGCTCTTGAAAATGCGATGCTTTCGCTCCAGGGTACATTCGAATATGAGGAGACCGCTTATCACCTGCCTGTTTCGTTCGCACTCACAGGCCGGCCGGTGCACGATGCCGAAGAGGCAAGAAAGGCATATGCCATCACCGGAAAAAACCCGCTTGTTGCAGCGGAGTGCATTGTTGCTTCCCACGTGAAGGCTTCAGGGAAAGAACCCGCACCCTATACCGGTTTTATCGGCGACGATGTTCTCAGGAAACTTGGTTATTCCCTCGTTGACGGCAGTATCCTCGGACTCGCATTCATGGTCGGCACACCGAAAAATCCCGATACGGCGGCCAGGGTATGTCGTGAACTGCAGGAAAAATATATGCTGACCTTTCTCGCAGGAGACGTCGTACCTTCATTATTGAAGGCACCGGTGAAACTGGGACTTGAATACCGTCTGGTGCCTCTCGGGTCCACACCGCTCCACGGCATCCATTTCATCGATATCCTTGCGAGGGTCGCCCTGATGTTCGGTGGCGTCGTCCCCGGAGACCCCGGAAGGCTCATCGCCTACGCTACCCAGCGGGCGAAAGCGATCGCGATTGTCTTCCCTGGCCTCGATGACGAAAGCATCGCCATGGTCGACACGTTCAGGGTCCTCGGCATCCCCATAATTACCCTTGATGGATACGAAGGCGGGGAATGGATCGGGTCCGACCCGCAGAATGCAGTTAAAGAGGGGATGGACAGGAAAGGGATCAAGGTTACGGTGACGGCAATACCGATCCCGATGTCCTGTTCTCCTGCATTCGAGGGCAAGAGCATCAGGAAAGAAGAGATGTACGTGGAGTTCGGCGGCGGGAGATCTCCTGCATTCGAACTTCTCAGGGTCAGGCCAGCCTCGGAGGTTACCGACGGTGCCGTCAAAGTGATCGGCCCGGAGATTGGCGATGTACGGGAAGGATCGGCTGTCCCCCTCGGTATCATCGTCGATGTCGCCGGAAAAACAATGAAAAAAGATTTCGAGCCCGTCCTCGAGCGAAGGATCCATAACTTTGTCAACTATGGCGAAGGGTCCTGGCATGTAGCGCAACGGGACCTGATATGGGTAAGGATATCAAAGGATGCCGTTAAATCCGGGGTAAAGATCGAGCATATCGGAAAACTGATCGCAGCCAAGTTCAGGATCGATTTCCCTGACCTGCTCGACGCCGTCCAGGTCACGATGATCACGGATGAAAAGGCAGTACTCGATGCGAGAAAAGAGGCTCAGGCAGTATATGACGAGAGGGACAGCAGGATCAGGGGGATGAAAGACAGCGATGTCGTGACATTTTATTCCTGCACCCTTTGCCAGACGTTCGCACCTAACCACGTCTGCATCATCACGCCTGAAAGACCTGCCTTATGCGGGGCTATCTCCTGGCTCGATGGAAAAATTGCCTACGAGATATCTCCTTCGGGTGCGAACCAGCCCGTCGACAAGGGCCCGGTCCTTGATAAGGAAACCGGCGAATTCGAAGGGGTAAATAAATTCGTGAAGAAAGCTTCCCACGGTGAGGTGGCACGATGCTCGCTCTACAGCATCATGGAACACCCGATGACCTGCTGCGGGTGCTTTGAGTGCATCGCCCTGATGCTCCCGGAGGTGAACGGGATTATGGTCGTCAACCGGGAATACAAAGGAGATACACCATCCGGGATGTCCTTCTCCACTCTTGCCGGAACTATTGGAGGTGGGGCACAGACACCGGGATTTGCGGGAATATCAAAAAATTATATCCTTTCCGACCGTTTTCTCCAGTCAGAGGGGGGCATCGAACGCCTGGTCTGGATGCCTTCGTTGTTAAAGGAGGAACTGAAAGATCGCCTGGTCGAGAAATTAACCAGGGCAGGGCTTGTAGGGTTTTTTGATAAAATTGCCGATGAGACCAAAGCGACGACGCTTGAAGAACTGATCGCATTCCTTGATGAAGTGCAGCACCCCGCCCTTGCGATGAAACCGCTTATCTGAGGTACATGACCATGGCCGATGAGACATTTGAATGGAGCGGGCGAATCGGGGAAATCACTCTCGGTGCAACACCAGCTGACGGAGGGACCAGGTCGGTAGCGTACCGGATCGGCGGCGAGAGCGACCTGCCGTTCCTTGGTATGGAATGCAGTAAGGGATCGATCCCGCTTATTGCTTTTGAACTATGTGACGATCCCTCATTCTGGTCGCCGATCATCACCGGTTATGTCGGGGACCTGGCCCATGACACACCTGCCTGGGCCAGAGAGGCAGAGGAGCACTACCACCCGGACCTGATCAGGTTATACCTTACCAGCACCAAAATCAGAGGGTTTAATGATTTTAATTCCATCGGGACTAGGATCAGGGAAGTCCTTGCCCGGACCACGCTCCCCCTCATCATCGAGGGCAGCAATGAACCGGCAATCGATTCTGAGGTATTCCAGCAGTGCGGTGAAGCAGGGGCCGGAGAACGCCTCCTTCTCGGGACCGCGGAGGCGGGCCACTACCGAAGTGTCGCGGCAGCGGCGATGGCGTACAACCATTCGGTGATAGCACAGTCTCCAATCGATATCAACCTGGCAAAACAATTGAATATACTTCTCAGGGAGATCGGCGTCCCCGCGGACCGGGTGATGATCGATCCTTATACAGGGACCCTGGGTTACGGCTTTGAATATTCCTATTCGGTCATGGAACGGATCAGGTTTGCAGCCCTCAAAGGCGATACCGACCTCGCCATGCCGATGATCTCCTCGGCTGCCGATTCTCTCACGGTGAAAGAGGTGCGTGAGGCCGACCCCCTGAAAAGAGATGAGATCGCGGTCAAATGGGAATTTTATGCCGCCCTGTCGGCGGCAATAGCTGGTGCCGCGATCGTCTGTGTCCGGCACCCAGCCACGATCCCGATGTTGAAAGAGGCATTCGGAGCCTTATGGACCGGGCGATCGATACAGGGGGATGAGTGACCATGGCGTTAAAAGCCCTTGACATCTATAAGCTGCTCCCGAAAAAGAACTGCAAGGAGTGTGGCGACCCCACCTGTCTCACCTTCGCCATGAAACTGGCAAGCGGCAAAGGCGATGTCGAAAAATGTCCCTATCTCGATGATAATGCAAAAAATATTCTCGGAGCATCAACCAGGCCTCCAATCCAGCTGGTCAGGGTCGGTGTTGGAGAGAAAAGACTTGCAATCGGCGAAGAATTCGTGTTATTCCGCCATGAGAAGACGTTTTATCACCCTCCCGGGATCATGTTCCTGGTCTCAGATCTCTGGCCCAGGGAACAGATCCAGGCAGTTACACGGAGAGTAGCGACAGAATCCCTCACCCGGGTAGGAACCGACCTTTCCTTCTCAGGTGTCGCAATTAAAAGCGAATCCGGCGACAAAACCGCATTTGGCGATGCAGTCCGGGCAGTAGAGGAGACAGGCACCCACCTCCCTGAGGTCCTTATGGCACCAGATCCCGAAATACAGGAAGCGGGCCTGGCAGTGTGTGGAAATTTCCGGCCTCTGATCTATACAGCAACACGCGGTACGTACAAAGCGATGTGTACCCTTGCCAAAAAATACGGGTGTCCCCTGGCGGTATCGGCGGGCACACCCGGAGAAGCCGGGGAATTGACGAACTTGTGTGCCGAAGAGGGGGTTCGCGGGCTCCTGATCGACCTGTCGCTGCCGTCCCTGAGCGATTACATCCCTGCAGCGACACTCGTCAGGCAAAAGGCGATCTGCAGATCCGCCCCTGAACTTGGTTACCCGATCTTCTTCGATGCAACACGGTATCAGCAACAGGATGCTGCGATCGTCCTCGGCATCGATAAATATGCGGGGATTATCGTGACAAGCGACCTCACACCCGGGTCTGCTGCAGCGGCCCTGACTCTCCGTCAGAATATCTACACCGACCCGCAGAAACCGATCCAGATGAACCCCGGTATGTATCCGGTCGGCGAACCGGGAAAGGATGCCCCGGTCCTCCTCACCGTGAATTTTTCCCTCACGTACTTCACGCTCCAGGGATACCTCGAGGCGACAAAAATCCCCTGTTACATGCTGATCGTCGATACCGAGGGTCTTTCGGTGCTGACAGCAGTCGCAGCCGGTAAGCTGAATGAAACACTTGTCAGGGAATCGATAAAAAAATTCGGCGTTGAAGAGCTTGTTACCCACCGTCGCCTCATCATCCCCGGGTATGCCTCACCGCTCTCGGGTAAAATCGAGGAGGAAACCGGCTGGAAAGTGCTGGTAGGACCCCGCGATGCCGCCGATATCGGGGATTTCCTGGTAAAGGAGTGGAAAGCCTGACATGGTGACCGTTACCTTCCTGCCCAGTTACCGTAAGATCGCCCTCGATAAGGGCAGCACCGTGCTGGAAGCTGTCCAGCGGGCGGGAATCAACATGAACGTTGTCTGCGGGGGGCAGGGGAAATGCGGGAAATGCGTTGTCTACATTAAGAACGGTTCGGTCTCGTTTGATCGGGAGAAATACGGAAAATTTTTTTCCGACCAGGAGCTCGAAAATGGCGCATGCCTCGCCTGCGTATCCTATATCGATGATGATCTCCATGTGCTGATACCGGAAAGTTCCCTGATCCAGGAACAGAAAATCCTGATAGAATCGCTTGGCGTTGAGACCGAATTCCAGCCGTCGGTGAGAAAATACTATGTTGAACTAAACCCCCCCACTCTCGAAGACCCCTCGGCTGACCTGACCAGACTCGTATGGGGAATCCAGAAAATCGGGGGACCCGTAGCCGATAAGATCTATACACCTCTTGATATCATCAGAAGGATGCCCCGGATCCTGAGGGACAGCGGGTGGAAAGTAACGGCAACCATCGCGCACGTGCCAGCCGGGTTCCGGATCATCGATCTCGAAAAGGGGGACACGTCAAAAAATCTCTATGGTGTGGCTGTCGATCTCGGGACGACGACAGTTGTTGCCTATATCAGGGATCTCACCGACGGTCACATCGTGGGGATCGCCTCGAATTACAACCGTCAGATCAGCTGCGGCGAAGATATTCTTTCGAGGGTCAATTATGCCCGGAAGCACGGGCTCCAGAAACTCCAGTCACTTGCTGCCGAGAGCACCAATCTCGCGATTACGGGAGCGGCCAACAATGCAGGAATCGACAGGGAGGATATTTACGAGGTAATCATCGCAGGCAATACGATTATGACCCACATACTTCTCGGGATCGACCCTGCCTACATGATCGAAGAGCCTTATGTCCCGGTCGTCAGACGCTATCTGACAACCGCCGCACCGCGTGTGGGAATCGGGGTTGCAGAAGATGCCGAAGTATTTTTCTTCCCAGCCGTGTCCGACTATATCGGCGGGGACATCGTTGCCGATATCCTTGCTTCAGGCATGGCTGAAAGGGACGAAATTTCGCTCCTTGTGGATATCGGCACTAATTTTGAGGTTGTCCTCGGGAACCGGGACTGGATGGTCTCCTGCGCAGGAGCTGCGGGTCCCGCACTCGAAGGCGGAGAGGTCCTGTTCGGTATGAGGGCAAATCCAGGGGCTATCGAGAGAATCACCGTCGACCCTGAAACCCTGGCACCCGACTATGCCACTATCAATAAGACAAAACCCGTCGGCATATGCGGTTCAGGTCTCATCGATCTGCTGGCAGGACTCCTGCGTGCCTGCGTCGTCGACAGGACGGGCAGGATCAACCTCGGCATCCAAAACCCGCGGATCAGGAAGGGGGAACATTTTCCTGAGTATGTGATCGCCTGGAAAGGCGAGACCGGCAATGCAAAAGATATCGTAATAACAGAGAATGATATCAAGAACCTGATCATGAGCAAGGCATCGGTCCTCGCTGCATGTATGACACTGATGAAACAGGCCGGCCTTGACAGGCAGGACATTGCAACGATTTATTTCTCGGGGGCGTTTGGGAATTACATTACGAAAGAGAACGCGATTATGATCGGGCTTGTGCCTGAAATCCCTGTTGAAAGGATAAAAAATATCGGGAACGGAGCGATCGAAGGTGCAGGCATGGCGCTGGTAAACCGGAAAAAGAGGAAGACCCTCGACGATATTGCCAAGAAGATCTCGTATATCGAATTGAATTCTGAACCATCGTTTATGGACGAATATACGGGGAGTTCATTCCTCCCCCATACCGACCTTTCCCTGTTTCCAGGGGTTGAAACAATGCTGAACGAGTGCAGGTTGCGGAAGAACCATGGAGATCAGGTATAATGGCTGTCTATCTGCCGCCGCCCCAGAGTCTTTCCACCGGCATCGGAAGCCTGCCTCATGCGAACCCTGAGGAGGCCTGCGATGCGGTGATCGGGGCATTTCCCGAATTCCCTTACGTGCCTCTCCTGCCCAACAGGGGCTTTTTGGAGAATATTGTCGTAACCGATTCAGAAGGGCTTCCCGGGCGGGTCATTACGGGAGAGAAGCTTACTGTCGACCGAGAACGAGACCTGGCTGCGGATATGGAACGCATTTATCTCGACTATATCGAGGGGAATTTTGCACCGTACTCGGTGAGCCCGACATATGCATCGGGATTCTATTCGTTCATCAGGCGATCGTTTCCTGCAGTATTTGGCGTCAAGTGCCAGGTTACAGGACCGGTAACGTTTGGGATGCAGGTCGTCGATGCCGATAAAAGGCCCCTGTATTACGACGCCCAGTTTGCCGATGTCCTTTCGAAATTGATTGCTCTCCGTGCCCGGTGGTACGAATTCGAATTAAAACAAGCAACAGGGGTTAAAAATACGCTCGTCATCCTGAACGAGCCTTACCTCGCTTCCCTCGGGTCCTCGGTGGTCCCGATCGATGTGGAGACCGTTAAATCGGGCTGGCAGGATATCGTTTCACTTGTCGAGGGCTGCGTTGGTATCCATTGCTGCAGCAATACCGACTGGGGGTTTCTTTTTTCTCTTGGTCCTGCAGTCCTTTCATTCGATGCTTACACGACGGCAAAGGAATTGCTCCTGTACCGCGACGATCTTCTCGGTTACCTGGAAAGCGGAGGTGTCGTTGCCTGGGGGATCGTCCCGGCCGACTGGAGGATATTCTCGAAGGAAAATGCCGATTCGCTTTACGAACGATACATGGCCATCAGAAACGACGTCTCTTCGTATATTCCCGAAAAGTTATTCGATGCACAGTCGCTTATCACACCAAGTTGTGGTATACGGTTCGCTGATGAAACCCAGTCGGTCGTAATTATGAAAACAGCAGCAGAGATCTCCCGCAGGGTCAGGAACCCGGACTCCTGTGGTACATGATCAACCAGTGAGATCAGGTCAGGGTGAAGAGATCATGACGTTTACTATCGCCGTCGCAGGGAAAGGCGGCACCGGGAAGACCACCATCAGCGCACTTCTTGTCCGGGCCCTGATCGGCGAGGGGCAAAGACCGGTCCTGGCGGTCGATGCGGATCCCAATGCCAATTTTCACGAAGCGCTGGGAGTTGAGGTGCGGGAAAGCCTTGGGGGGATGCGTGAAGAGGCGTTTACGAAGAGTATCCCTCCTGGAATGTCGAGGAGTGATTACATCAGGTACCGTTTCAGGCAGGTACTCGTCGAATCCGACGGTTTCGACCTGATTGCCATGGGACGCCCGGAAGGCACGGGATGTTACTGTTTTTCAAACGACCTCCTGCAGTCCTGCATGAGACTGCTTGAGAGGGATTACCGGTTTATTATTATCGATTCCGAAGCCGGAATGGAACATATCAGCAGAGGGACCATCGGGATCCCTGATGCCCTCCTGATCGTAAGCGACCCGGGCGCACGGGGTCTCAGGACTGCGAAGAGGATCCGGGATATTGCACTTTCCCTGGGACTGAAACGGGAGACCATGTACCTGGTGTTCAACCGTTTCCAGGGTGAAGTCGCCCCGATCGATGCCGGGCAGGAGACCCCGTTTGCCATCATTCCATTTGATCCAGCGATAGAAGAGGCCGATCTCGCCGCGACACCGGTCTCACGGATCCCGGAGCATAGCCCGGCACGCGAGGCAGTAAAAGAACTGGCAAGGAAGATGATCGGGCTTGCAGAAATAAAAAACCGGCAATGAGCAGGCCCGGTCCTTCAATTGAATTAAATTTTCAGTCCGTTTTTGGCTTTTCTCCGATATTTATGACATACCGGTATCCAAATCCATAAAACGGAGCAGGATAAAGAATTTATATGAATCTCCCGGCCCGGGAAGACTATCTCGAAGCGGTCCTCAGCGGCACCCTTGCCCTGGAAAGGTCTCCCACAGCAGTTGAGATAGGGACACTGCTGAAGGATCTAGCGCCGATTCCGGAAGGAGATCTCACTTTCCTGGCGCAGAATGGCGACATCGTCATCAATCCCGACGGCACTGTTGAGCTGACCACAAAAGGCAGGGTTGTTGCGGAACGCGTCCTCAAAAAACACCGGGTGCTCCAGTGCTTCTTTCACGAGATGCTCGGCATGGATGACCAGGTCGCATCGAACGAGGCCTGCGTCCTCGAACATAGTGTATCGGACAGCACGATCGAACGGATTACCGGCCTATGCGACAACCGCGCTCATCTTTGGAGTTCTTCGGAAAGAGATGGCACTCGGTACCCTGGTCGTCCTTGCCGGTACGCCCGATCTCTCAAGCGTTATGACCTTGGTACAGCTTTATATCTTCGCGATCATCAATACCCTGTTCGTGCCTTGTATTTCAACAATTGCGGTGCTCTATAAGCAAATAGGACTTAAAACGGTCTTTCTTGTCACAATTTTCACCGTGCTGCTTGGTATTTTCATCGGGTCGGTCATCCACCCGGGCTTTTACATGATGTGAAAAAGGATATTTCCTGATACGTCAGCCAGCCGGGTTCCCGCATTCTTCAGTCCACTGCGATTTTACGAAGATATATACCCTGACGGTTTCACGGCCATACTCCAAAGCCAGCGGCAACCGTGGTTAGACTGCGCAGGGATGGTGTAGCTACCTATGTCCAGAATAACCTTCCAACAAGCTATCTAAAGGGGGAAGGGTATGCAAGGGGTGAAACCCCTGATTGAAATGGGAAATGTCAGGCTATTAAAAAAATTTAGACATATAATCAGACGCTTCCGGGGCTCGTCCCGCCGCTGTGGCCACCCCGTGCGATCGGGAGTTAACCGTCGGGATTACGCGGTTTCCCGATCAACCCTCCCCTGTGAGTATCCTGACAGGTGCGAGACAGGGAGGGGTGGAACCCTCCTGTCTCTGTGACACGCCAAAATGAATTAGGAAATTCAACAGAACTAAAAAAAAATTACATTTTTGTTACCTTATCCATCCTCAGGACCTTTTTCGCTATAACGAACACCACGAGGGCGACGATAACGAAGTAGATCAGGTCGGACAGGAATGGTCCCCAGCCGAAGATAAACGGTCCGATCTGGACGGTCGCAGTGCGCCAGGCACCACCCGGAACGAACACCGTGATAATCGGCATGATGATATTGTCGACAAACGACTTGACAAGGGCGGTTGCTGCGACGCCGATAACGAAGGCAATGGCAAGTCCGATAATTTTGTACTCCTGGAGGAACTCCATAAATTCGGCGATAAAGCTCATATAATGTTCACATCCTATAGACGATAGAAAATGTTACGAACTGATAAAGCTATACGATCCAACTTTCGTAACCGAGATTCCGTCTTCCCTCCTTTTCCCTGTCTTCCAGTCCTCTGGTGGGAGAAGTGATCGGTAAGAAGTCAAAATAAACAGAATCGTCATAAAAAAGGCCATTATCGAATTTCGTTTCGCCAGTTACCGTGGAATACCTTCGGACGGATATCCGGAACGTGCAGGAGCATATGCCAGGTTTATGTTTTTAGCCAAAAACCGAACTCTTTCGCATTATCCAAGGGAGATTTCTCTCCCATCCCTTTTGAATTGGCCAGGATGCCGCCTGTTCCCCGGCTTACCACAATATTTAGGTATGCTATCATACTATACTCAATCTGGTTTTTTATATGCGGGAGGAAGTCGGGAGAGAGATCGAAAAACTGGCAATGCTTGCACGGACACGTAATGCGAGGTTACATATCATTTCAACAGAGGACATTGTCGTTGCTGACTGGGTTCGTTTCAAATGTCGGTTCGGTTGCAAAGGTTTTGGAAAACACCTTGGCTGCCCGCCCTATTCCCCTTCGGTCGAAGAGACGAAAAGGATGGTCGGTGAATACGATACGGGTGTCCTGGTCAGGTTCGACGGGATTCCCGGGCACGAAGATCTCACACCCGAAAAAATCCCTGATGATTTTCACCCGTTCTTTGCCGACCTCATCAGGTGGGTAAATGGTACAATCCACTTCCTTGAGAAAACCGCCTTCTATGATGGTTTTTACAAGGCATTCGGATTCGGTGCATATCCCTGCATATATTGTGAACACCTGCATTGTGTTGCCGAAGAACAACCGGGAATCGTGGACGAGAGCGTACGCAGGCTCTGCAGGCATATGGACCTTGTACGGCCGTCGATGGAGGCAGCGGGAATGGATGTCTTCCAGACTGCAAAAAACGTAGGATGGGAGTTAGCGACAATTCCCTGTAAGAACCTTGAATATGGAAAAATCGAGCACGGGAATATCACCTCGGTCGGCCTCGTAATGATCGAGTAGCGGGACGTTTGGCGGGACCTTCTTCACCGGCAGATGCAGAAGTGCATCCGCCATGCTCCATTTCGATTCACCTCGTCTTCTTTTTCATTGTGCCCGGGGATGAGGCCGGGCGATGAGACAGGGGGATCGCCCGTACCAAAATTGCCGGTTCAATCGATCACCCTAATCCGGATGATGCATGTAATACCTGGTTAACGGATTTTTTTCTTTCCATGTTTGGTAACCAGAAATCGTTTTACCCTGCCGGCCTGGTTATAGCACCAGAGACCACCCCTGATGACCCGGACTTTAATCCCCATACTGTGGCCTTCGAGCTCGCTGGAGACTTCTCCAAGCCTCGAGGGGATGTCGATTTGCTGGGGGCAGATCCCGCTGCATTTTCCACATTTCCGACACAGACCTGCGTGCGAGCGTTCTCCGATGATACCTCCAACCCTGAAGAGGTACTGGAACCGTGCGTTCCCGCTACCCGGGAACAGGGCTACATGATTATAAGCGGCAAAGCATTCGGGAATGTTCACACCGGCAGGGCACGGCATGCAATACCGGCAGCCTGTGCACGGGACCCTCATCAGCCTGACATAAGCCTGCCGTGCCTGTTCAATGACTGCCCGTTCCTCATCGGTCAACGATCCGGGCAGGGCGGTACCGGCAATCCTGATATTCTCTTCGATGTGGCGCTCATCGTTCATCCCGGAAAGGACGACCGTCACCTCGGGGTGGTCCCACACCCACAGGAACGCCCACTCTGCAGGGCTCCTGCGGGCTGATGCCCTGTCCCAGACCTTCTGCACATCGGGCGGAACCGGAGATGCAAGGTTCCCGCCCCTTAACGGTTCCATCACCATCACAGCCAGTCGCCGGGAAGCTGCATAGCGGAGTCCTTCTGTCCCGGCCTGGTTGGTCTCGTCAAGGTAATTGTATTGGATCTGGCAGAACTGCCAGTCATACGCGTCGACAATTTCCTTGAATGACGGCAGGTCGCCATGGAAGGAAAATCCCGCATTCCTGATCCTTCCGTCCTTCTTTGCGGAGTCCAGGAATTCCAAAACACCCAGGTCCTTAAGCCGTTTCCAGGCGCTGCCGGTAAGACTGTGGAGCAGGTAATAGTCGATATGGTCTGTCGCGAGCGTGGCCAGCTGGCCGGCAAGGATCGCATCCATATCGCTCCGTTTCCTGACCGACCAGGGGGGGAGTTTCGTTGCGATCCTGACCTTTTCACGGTACCCGCCAGAAAGGGCCTTTGCCAGAAGGGGTTCGCTCTTTCCCATGTGGTAGACAGGAGCTGTATCGAGATAGTTGACACCCCGGTCTATGGCATACCTGATCTGCCGGATTACCCTCTCCTCGTCAATTCCTCCAAGCGTTCCCGAAGGGAACCGCATGCACCCAAATCCGAGGATGGATAACTTGTCATTTGTTTTTGGGACGGTCCTGTAGAGCATGATTAGTCGTATGGTTTTGGTACGATCTCTGATAGCATTATAGGTGTTATCGCATATGGTGGTTCCTGGACTTCAGAGTCTTTGAAAGCCGGAAATGGTTTTCGTGATAGAGGAATTCCCGGTTCTGGGGTCCTGTGCCGGAACCGAAATAATAAAAATCGTTTTTAAACAATATACTGTAATGACCGAAGGGAAAAAATGTAAAATAGTTATTTTCGGAGCGTTTGGCGCGGGAAAGTCCACCCTGATAAAGAGCATCGACCCGGAATCGAGACACGTGGAGGCCGGTTGCCCGGGGGGGACGACGACGGTTGCACTCGATTACGGCCGGGTACAGGTGAACGGGATTTGTATCCATCTTTTTGGCACACCAGGGCAGGAACGGTTCGAGTTCGCCCGTGAAATTATCGCAAAGGGGATGGACGGTGCGATCCTCCTCGTGGATGCGACCAGCGAGCCGGATGATGTGACCCGTCACCTCTTTGATTCTCTTTCATCCGCGAAGATTCCCCTGGCAATTTTTCTGAACAAGTGTGAGAATGTCGGGGCAAACCCTGAATTACTGGAAAAACAGTTCGAAGCATTTCCGGTCTGGAAGATATCGGCCCTGGACAGGAAACAATCCCTTCGCGCACTGGGTAATTTTGTGGGTTCTATCCTTTCGTTTGACCATGGAGGAGCCTATAACTCTTCGGGACATACGTAGCCATCAATACGCAGATCTCAACAATTTGTCTGCCTTTCAGGTTTAGTTTAAAAAAAAGAAATTATACTCTTTTTTACTCTGGTCCGTTCAGGCAAACATCGCACCATAGGTGCTCGTCATCCTCTGGCGGTCGAAATCCATTCCGACTTTTTCGATGGCCGCGAGGAAATCATCGTGGGTAACCGATTCATGCTCCTTCCTGATCGCGAACATCCCGGATTCCATAACAATCGCCCTGAGATCGGCCCCGTTCTTTCCATCGGTAAGACGTGCGACATCGATCAGGTCGACCGACTCGTCGAGGTTCATGCCCCTGCTGTGTACTTTGAGAATTGCGAGCCTTCCGGTCTCTTCAGGTAATGGGATCTCGATGATACGATCGAACCGGCCGGGCCGGAGCAGGGCCCGATCGAGGATATCGATCCGGTTCGTCGCACCGATGATCTTTACATCGCCCCGTCTCTCGAAACCGTCCATCCCGGCGAGGAGCTGCATGAGCGTCCGCTGGACCTCCCGGTCTCCCGACGTTGTGGCTTCCGTGCGCGATGCTCCGATGGCGTCGATTTCATCGATGAAGATAATCGTCGGCGACTTCTGACGTGCCAGCTCGAACAGTTCCCTGACGAGCCGTGCCCCTTCACCGATATATTTCTGTACGAGTTCTGACCCCACGACCCTGAGAAAATGGGCATTGGTCTCATGTGCGACCGCACGGGCGAGGAGCGTCTTTCCGGTTCCAGGCGGACCATGCAGGAGGACTCCCTTAGGTGGCTCAATCCCGATTTTTTCAAACAGTTCAGGTTTCTTCAGGGGCAGCTCGACTGCTTCCTTGATCTCGGTGATCTGCGGTTCAAGACCTCCAATATCAGCATAGCTCTCGGTAGGGCTCTCCATAATCTCCATGCCATATACCTGCGAGTCGAAACTGCTCGGAAGGACTTCGACAACCGCGAGCGACTGCTGGTTGAGGGTGCACCTGACCCCGGGTTTCAGTTTGTCCTGCTCGATACAGAGCGAACTCCTGACCAGGAACCTCGGTCCGGCACTGCTCCGGACGATGACCCGGTTGGTATCGATGACATCGGTTACCGTGCCCACGACAAGCGGCGGGCTCCGGAGCTGCTCGATCTCGCTCTTTAACTTCCGGACCTCCCGTTCGTACCGGATCTTCTGTGTTTCGATATATCGTTTATCAGATTCAATCTGACGTAACTGCTCTCGTAACTCCAGGTTCCGTGTTTCCATACTTGTAACCCGTTCGAGCAGGTATCGGTACAGTTCTTCAGGATTTTGTGGTTCTTGTGGTTGGCGGGCAGACTCTGCCATCTCGTGCCTCAAATAGGTATATAGGGAAAAATGACTATAAAGATGTTTGCGACTATGCAGTGCGAATTATGTGGTGCAAAGGCACGGGTTCTGAAAAATGTGCGGATTGAAGGGGCGAATCTTCAGGTCTGTCCCCAGTGCGAACATTATGGTGTCGAGGTTGTACAGCCAAGAACCCCCCAGAACAAGATCTCATCCCCAGGGAAACGGCCTGTCAGCACAGCTCCGATAACCCAGCAGACCAGGAAACGACGCGATATGTTCGACATGATCGAGGGGGAAATCGTCGAAGATTACGGCGATCGGATAAAACATGCACGAATGGGAAGGGGTTGGACACAGAAAGACCTCGCAATGGAGTTGATGGTCAGGGAACTGTTGATCAAAAAGATCGAGAACAACGACCTGATCCCCGAGGACGACATCAGGCAAAAACTTGAAAAGGCCCTGGATATCCGTCTTATCGATATCCCCGAGGATGAATCAGAGAAACAACGACAAAAGAATCTTGTCCCGACGCTTGGCGATGTCATCTCGATAAAAAAAGTGAAGAAATAAGATTAAATTTTTTTTTATTCGGTTTTTTGTAAATTCCGATTTTATTTCGATAGTAATATCGATAGGAAGAAATTTCCACTCCCTCCGGCCATTGCCAAGCTGGATAGCCTGTGGGCATGGTTATCCTGGACCATGGATGAATGCCATCCCAATAAAATCCCTGCATAACCGGTCGCCGCCGGCTTTGGGGGACCCGGGAGCGCCTGAAGAACATCGAAAAGAAAAATACCTGAAAATCAAATTTCAAAAATGACCTGAAATTCCAAAAATCCTCTTATTATAAAGTCTGGAAAATATGCCTGTTCCGGGCTTATCCGTATCCTTTATATAGAGATAGTCCCAATAAGGGTGTGCAATGTGTGGTGAGTGTTTTTTCGCCGGTGAATGTCTTTATCGGGACCAGCGGAGCCACGACACGGAGCACTAGCAGCGATAAATTTAGCAAATTGAATTACGATTCTTCGGAAACCGGACCAGGAGCGGATGCTCATTATTCCGGCATAATTATCCCGGCATATTTTTATTATTTCTTTAGTTTTAGGTATCTCCTTTTCTGAAACGGAAGAGAAATTCCGGTTCGGCAAAGGAGGAGGTTTACAATGACAGGTTACCCGGTTGTTTGCAAAAATTTTCTGAAATTGACCATGAAGAGGAAAAAGTTATGAGAGGAAAAGAGATCCGGCTTGAACGGATAATGAACAGGAACACGCGAAAGACCATCATCGTCCCGATGGACCACGGGGTCACCAACGGGCCGATCGATGGCCTGATTGATCTCGGAAGAGCAGTAGACCAGGTCGCAGAAGGGGGAGCGAACGCTGTGCTTGGGCATGTCGGCCTCGCACTCCACGGACACCGGAAGACCGGGCGCGATATCGGGCTGATCCTCCACCTTTCGGCGAGTACATCGATTGGTCCTGACCCGAACGCCAAGGTTTTAGTGAACAGCGTCACCAATGCAATGAAAATGGGTGCCGACGCCGTGTCGATGCATGTCAATATCGGGGCCGATTCAGAAGCAGAAATGCTATCAGACCTCGGAAAAGTGGCCGTTGAATGTATGGAATGGGGAATGCCACTCCTCGCGATGATGTACCCGCGGGGCAGAAATATAGTCAACGAACAGGGAGTGGAAGAAGTAAAAATTGCAGCCAGGGTCGCCGCCGAACTGGGTGTCGACCTGGTTAAAACAGTATATACCGGCGATCCTGACAGTTTTCGGGAAGTCACCCAAGGATGCCCGGTACCGGTAGTAGTTGCGGGAGGAAAAAAGACCGACGACCGGTCGACGCTCGAGATGATCGAAGGCGCGATGGAAGGGGGTGCGGCCGGGCTCTCGATCGGTCGGAATGCATTCCAGCACAAAACTCCGGCACGGTTTATCAGGGCCGCGGCGTTGATCGTACATGAACGGAGAAGTGTTGACGAGGCGCTCGAGATATTGAAATAATCCCGATGAGCCATTCGTATATCGGGATCAGAAATGAAAGGCGCACAACCATGAAGATGAATGTATCCAGGTGAGGTCAGGAGGAAAGACAATGATAGGGAAGGAAATCAGAATTGAACGGATTATGGACAGAAATACAGGCCGGGCGGTGATAGTCCCCATGGATCATGGGTTTACCCTGGGCCAGATCGACGGGTTGCTTGACATGACCGAGACGATCTCGCAGGTATCGGAAGGAGGGGCCAATGCAATCGTACTCCATAAGGGGCTCGTCAAGCGGGGTCACCGGAAAAAAGGGAGGGATATCGGGCTGATTGTCCATCTCTCGGCAAGCACTTCGTTGAACCCGGACCCAAACGACAAGGTTCTTGTCTGTACGGTGGAAGAGGCAGTGGCGCTCGGGGCCGACGGCGTTTCGATCCACATCAATCTCGGGGCCCCCCAGGAATCGAAGATGATCGAGTCTGCAGGAAAAATTGTCAAAGACTGCAACCGCTGGGGTATGCCGCTCCTCGTCATGATCTACCCAAGAGGAAAAGGCATCGACCCGGTATCTCCCCAATCGGTAGGGCACTGTGTGAGAGTCGCAGAGGAGCTGGGAGCAGACCTTATCAAGACCAATTACACCGGTGACCCGGGATCGTTCCGGAAGATCACCGATGCCTGCTCGGTCCCTGTGTTCATCGCCGGCGGCGAGAAGACCGGAGACCTCGAATCGCTCAGGATTATCCGTGAGTCTGTCCATGCAGGAGGAGCAGGGGTCTGTGTCGGTCGCAACGCTTTCCAGCGGGAGAACACGAAGGCCTTTGTCAGGGCGCTAGGCCTTGTCGTGCACAGCGACCTCGAACCGGCGCTCGCCCTGGAGCGTTGCAAATGAAAGAGCTCTGGGTCGATTGCAGGCCATGGAAGAAGGAGATCGCAACGACCGCTATTGAAAGCGGCGCAGATGTGCTGGTGGTTGAGGAATCGAAAAAAGGAAAAGAACTCGGGCGTATAAAGACGGTCGCGGAAGACGGCGACCTCGTACCGGAACGGGACGTATTCGTCTGCAGGATCAATAGCAAAGAGTCCGAGCAGAAAGCAGTGGAACTCTCACGTCTCGGCTATGTAATCATCGAGACTGAAGACTGGAACGTTATCCCGCTTGAAAACCTTGTGTCGGTGTCAGACAGCATCATAGCCGCGGTCAGGAATGTAGAATCTGCAGAACTCGCCCTGAACGTTCTTGAGAAGGGCGTCGGGGGCATATTGCTTTCTACGGATGACCCCTCGGTGGTCAGGTCGGTAGCTTCCCTCATCTCCTCGCGGTCAGAAAAGAAGGACCTGGTCCCCCTGGTGGTCACATCGGTAACCCCGGTTGGCATGGGCGACCGGGTATGCGTCGATACCTGTTCGATGATGACTGACGGCGAAGGGATGCTTATCGGGAATACATCGGCGGGAGCATTTCTCGTGCATGCCGAGACACTTGAAAATCCCTATGTCGCCCCCAGGCCGTTCCGGGTGAATGCCGGTGCTGTCCATGCTTATATCACGATACCGGGGGGGAAGACCGCCTACCTTTCAGACCTGCGTATCGGCGACAGGGTCCTTGTCTGCGACGCATCCGGTACCACCCGGGAAGCAACGGTCGGACGAATCAAAATCGAACGGAGACCGCTCCTGCTGGTCGAGGCAGAACATCATGGACATATGGTAAGCGCTGTCGTCCAGAATGCCGAGACTATCAGGCTCGTCCGCGCCGACGGTTCGGCATGTTCAGTGGCTGATATCGCACCCGGGGATGAGATTTCCGGGATCATTACGGAGAGCGGCCGGCATTTCGGTGTCTCCGTGCAGGAACATATCGTCGAGCAATGATGAAGCATGTTCACATCATGAGACCATCCGCAACGACATTTGAGAGGGATCGCCCTTGAAAGCAGGAATCATCGGCGGCACGGGAAAGATGGGGAATCTCTTTTTAGGGGTCTTCAAAAGGGCAGGGTACGAAGTCCTGGTCTCCGGCCGGAAAACCAGGGAAACGAACCTGGATATTGCGAAAGAATCCGATCTGGTCGTCATTACCGTACCGATACGCGAGACCAGGGAGGTAATCAGGGAGATCGCACCCTACCTCGGCCCGGGTCAGGTAGTATGCGATCTGACGTCCCTGAAAGTCTTTCCCGTTGAGGAGATGCTGAAGTCCGAGGCTGAAGTCATCGGATTCCACCCGATGTTCGGTCCTTCGGTGCCGTCGCTTCGGAAACAGACGATCATTGTCACTCCCGCACGCTGTTCGAAGGAGACCGTCGACCGTCTCACGGGGGTGTTTACCCGGGAGGGAGCGCTGATAACGATCACGACTCCCGAAGACCATGACCGCATGATGGCAATCGTCCAGGGCCTTACCCATTTTGTCACCATCGCCATGGCCGAGACCATGAGGAGAACCGGTATCCGCCCGGAAGACACCGTTCCGTTCATGAGCCCGGTCTACCAGATCGAAACAGGTATCGTTGGAAGGCTCCTGTCGCAGGACGCACGGCTGTATGCCGATATGCTCTGTTTAAATCCATACGTCCCGGCTGTGATCGGCACCTGCCGTGAAGCGATTGGGGAGACCGGCACCGCGGTGATATCGGGAGATGCCGATGAATTCGAAAGGATTTTTGGAGCCGATGCAAAATTTTTCGGCGATTTCGCAGGAAAAGGTGCATCGCTTACCGATTTCCTGATCGGGTGCATGGTGAAACGATGACCCTGTTCGCACTGGGACCCGAGGGGACGTTCAGTCACGAACTGGCGTGTCTCGTGTCCCTGTCGGGCGAGGTCCGGCTCCTCCCGTCGATTGGGCTGGTATGCAGGGCCGTTGAAGAAGGAAAAGGCGAAGGCATTATCCCTATAGAGAACAGTGAGGCAGGAGCGGTGGGACCGGCCATGGATGCACTGCTCAGGTACAGGGTCTTCATCAATGCCGAGTTCTATCGGGAGGTCCACCACTGCCTGGCTGCTTTTGTACCGCCTGATCAGGCATCTGTTATCTATGCCCATCCTCAATCGGCTGAACAGTGCAGCGAATTTCTCGATACCCTTGGGATTACCGTCCGTTACACGGAAAGCAATGCAGCAAGTGCACTGGAACTTGCGAAGGACAAGTCCGGGGCCGCGATCGTTTCGGAGCATATCGCCTCGCTGTACTGCCTGCCTATCATCCGAAAAAATATCGAAAATAACCAGAGCAACGTGACGAGGTTCGTTAAAATTTCGTCGGAACCGGTGAAGGAGGAAAAGCCGGAAAAATGCAGTATTGTCGCCGATCCCGAGGTGGACAGGCCGGGCCTCCTCTACGAATTGCTTTCGGTATTCGCAAGGAGAAATATCAACCTGTGCCGCATCGAATCGCGGCCTTCCCGCAGGGGGATCGGGAGTTATGTTTTTTTCATGGATATTACCACTAACCCGGGATGGCAGGACGCGCTGTCAGAAATAAGCGGGATTACCAAGGTAAAACAGCTTGGTTGCTACCGACGTCCGGAGGTCCCTGGATGAATGTACTGCTGCCGCGGACCCGCGACGTTGACCTGACCTTTGCAGCCCCGCCTTCGAAGAGCTATACCCACCGGGCACTTATTATCGCCGCGCTAGCCCGGGGAGAATCACGGATCGTAAGGCCCCTGAAAGCGAGGGACACGCTGATCACCTGCAGGGCGCTCCGTTCCCTCGGTGCGAACATCCGGGAATATGGAGACGATCTCCTGGTTTTGGGGAATTCCGGAACTCTGTCCTGCAAGCCGGGGCTCACCCTCGATATGGAAAACTCGGGGACAAGCCTCCGCCTTCTGACCGCGGTAACACTCCTCTGTCAGGAAGCGGTGGTGATAACCGGTAGCCAGAGGATGCAGGAGCGGCCGGTGGGGTCCCTCGTCACAGCCCTAAACCAGGTTGGAGGTCGCATCAGGTACAAGGGACAGCCCGGGTTTCCACCCTTGTCGGTCACAGGAATGCTGGAAGGCGGGAGTGTCTCGATCCCGGGTGATGTCAGCAGCCAGTTTATCTCCTCCCTTTTGATTGCCGGCCCCTATGCGTTATCGGATATGGAAATAACGGTAACCGGAACGGTGGCGTCGAGGTCGTACCTGGACCTGACCTGTAATTGCATGGAGGCGTTCGGGGTCATACCGAAAAGAGAGGGGTATCATACCTTTGCCATAAAGGCTGGAGAGCGCTACACGGCGGAGGATTACACGATCGAAGGAGATTACTCATCGGCCTCGTATTTCTTCGCCATTGCAGCGGTTTGCGGAGGAAAAGTTCGCGTGACAGACTTAAACCCCGTCTCGGTCCAGGGGGACAGGTCGTTTCTCGATGCGCTCGTAAAGATGGGGTGCACAGTGTACCGGGACCGGTCCGCTATCATCGTTGAAAGCACAGGGGAACTTAAAGGCATCTCGATCGATATGTCTTCGTCCCCGGACACGGTCCAGACCCTCTGCATGCTTGCAGCGAGAGCGGTTTCGCCATCCGTAATCACCGGAATTTCTCATCTTAAATATAAGGAAAGCGACCGTTTGCAGTCTACTGCCGATATCATCAACAACCTGGGAGGCAGTGTGGCCGTGACAGAAGATTCTGTCACGGTTTCACCATCCCCACTTCATGCAGGGGTAGTCGATCCCCTTGACGACCACAGGACCGCCATGAGTGCTGCCATTCTCGGTCTTGGCATGGGGGGTATCGAGATCAGGAATGCAGAATGCGTGGATAAATCGTTTCCCGGGTTCTGGGACGAACTAAAGAAGGCAGGTTTATGGTGATGCCGGTTCTAAACCGATGCAGGGGTTGGTCTGCATGGTAAGGATTGTCCTGACCGGGTTCCGGGGTACCGGTAAGACCCGGACCGGTGAACTGCTGGCCCACATGATGGGAGTCCCGTTCCTGGATACCGATGCCGAAATTGAGAAAAACGCAGGGATGCCGATTTACGAGATTTTCCGGAGGTACGGGGAGGATTATTTCCGGCGGCTCGAAGTGGATGCAATCGCATCCCTCCCGTCCGATGATTCGGTGATAAGCACCGGGGGAGGCTCTGTCCAGAACCCGGATAACGTCGCCGGGCTCCGGTCGGGCAGCATCGTCGTGCTCCTGACCGCATCCGACAGAGCGGTCGAGGAGAGGATCGCCAACACGGAGCGGCCTTCCTTAACAAAAATGCCGCTCAGGGAGGAGATCCATGAACTCCAGAAGATCAGGCGGATCAGGTACGTGTCGTCATCAGATTTCTGCATCGATACGACAGGAAGAGATGCAAACGAGACGGCGATGGCGATCAGGAAACTCATGACCGAAGGTCCGGTCGGTCCCGGGGCGAGGAAAGAGGCGAGTTCGTTCATCCGAAAGACCGATATCGGGACTGAAGAGGCAGCACGATGTATTGCCGATATCGAAGGGAACGCCACCGATCCTACGACAAGGTTCTACGCTGTTGCGGGAAGCCCGTGCAGGCACAGTCTCTCACCGCCGCTGTTCAACAGGCTCTTCAGCCATTACAACATGAACTCACGTTACCTGCGGTTCTGCTGGCCGGATTTCGAAGACATTACCAGGATAGCGGCGAGGCTCGATCTCAGGGGGCTCTCGGTTACGTTGCCGTTCAAACCCGACGCGCTCAGCTATGCCAGTGAACCCGACGACCATGCAAAGGCCATCGGCGCTGCCAATACCATCGTCTTCTCGGGCGGCACCTCCTACGGGTTCAATACCGACTGGATCGGGATCCGGGGACCTCTCGAACACAAGAAAGGGTCTGATGCGGCGGTAATTGGGGCAGGCGGAGCTGCAGCTGCGGCTGTTTATGCACTTCAGTCTCTCGATATGAACGTAACCGTGCTTAACCGGACGCCGGAAAAGGGGAAAGAACTGGCAGAACGGTTTTCATGCGCTTCCCTGCCGTTATCGGATTTTCCTACGATCAGACCCGATATTGTGCTCAATACGACTCCAGTGGGGATGTCCTCATCATCGAACCGGGGAAGCCCGATCGACCCGGTTTACCTGAAAAGAGAGATGACGGTATTCGACCTTGTATATACGCCGGCCGAGACGCCCCTGATCGCTGCCGCCCGAAAGATGGGTTGCCATGTGATCCCAGGGACGGAAATGTTCGCCCGTCAGGCCGCAGCACAGTTCGGCTATTTCACGGGTATTGAGGTGCCGCTCGCAACTGTACGGGGGCTTGTGATTTGACAAAAGTGTGTCTTTCCCCGAGGTGCGACAGATGAATACATTCGGGAGGAATTTCAGGTGTACGACCTTTGGAGAGAGCCACGGCAAGGCTCTGGGGGTCGTAATTGACGGTTGCCCTGCAGGTGTATCCCTCGTTAAGGAGGATATCCAGCCCTTGCTTGACCGTAGACGCCCCGGTCAATCAGATCTGGTCTCCCCAAGAAAAGAACCGGATCGGGTTGAAATTTTATCAGGTATCTTTGAAGACAAGACCACCGGCGCCCCGATTGCCCTCGTGATCGGGAATTCAGATACCAGGTCTCACGATTATAAGGACCTGGCAGACGTGTTCAGGCCGGGGCATGCCGACTTCACGTGGCAGGAAAAATTCGGAATCCGCGATCACCGGGGAGGGGGCAGGGGCTCGGGACGTGAAACAGTCGCAAGGGTTGCTGCGGGTGCCGTTGCGATGAAGATACTCGGGACGGCAGGTATATCGGTTACCTCCCGTGTTTGCGAGATCCACGGAAGGACAACCGTTACGGAGATGGAGGAAGAGATCAGGGCGGCGAAAGATACCGGCGATTCGGTCGGCGGCATTGTTGAGATTGTCGCGAGGGGCTGCCCTTCCGGGCTTGGTGATCCGGTGTTCGGGAAGCTTGATGCGATGATCGCCGGGGCGATGATGGGAATCGGAGCAGTAAAAGGCGTTGAGATCGGTGAAGGGTTTGGTGCGGCAGCATTATACGGGCACGAAAATAATGACCCGATGACCAGCGACGGCTTTCTCTCGAACCACGCGGGAGGTGTCCTCGGCGGTATATCCACCGGTGCTGATATCGTGGTAAAGATTGCGGTCAAACCTACACCTTCCATTTCCTGCGACCAACAGACCATCACCACAGACGGCGACTCCAGGACGATCTCGATCCATGGCAGGCATGACCCGTGTATCGTCCCGAGGATCGCACCCGTGGCAGAATCCATGCTTGCTCTCATCATTGTCGATGCACTCCTGGAGCAGGCAAAATATATTGGGTTTTCCCGATACCTCATGCATCGACGAAACTAAAGGAGATGCCCGATTTTGAGAGATTCGTGAGAATAAAAGGAGAAGAAGGATGAAAAAAACCAGTATGATACTTTGCATGATATTTGTCATCGCCGGAGCGACGTTCGCAGGGTGTTCCTCAGTCAGGCAGCTCCCGACCATTCCCGGACAGGTTGGTGCAGGGAATTCCCAGGTCCAGGCAACCCTGCTGAACGAGCACGACCACTGGGACGTCTCGCAGGGCTGCTATTATTCGGTCCAGTACCAGGTCTTCAATACCGGGAATACGACTGCCAGAAATGTGAAACTGTACGTTGAACTTATCCACCTTAACGATAACGCCATACGGGACTCGAAGGAGATATATGTAGGGACGCTGGGACCCGGGTCTTCTCAGACAGTGACGGCGGAGCTTGACGGGGAATGTCTTCGGGATTATAACACGCAGGCAGTGCCGGTTTACGACATTTGACAGGAGTTTTTCCCTGACTGTGCTTTATTGTCCTCTTATTAATTATTT
>Ga0335071_10000426_pt1 | contig 47450 bp, 42 predicted proteins | sample Lox_Sample_15_FD_206724 | JGI IMG/M metagenome (GOLD analysis project Ga0335071, IMG submission 206724) | Soil microbial communities from Loxahatchee National Wildlife Refuge, Florida, United States - Lox_Sample_1.5 | ecosystem: Environmental > Terrestrial > Soil > Wetlands | place: USA... | reverse complement strand
CATCTATAACGTTCCTATTAACAAACAAGTGCAAAGCTGGGACACCTCCGCACCCCCGCTCGTGTGGCCTGAACTTCGAGATCGCTGGGAGAAATTCCACACGCTCCGAACCGCATTCATCGTGGCCGGTTTCACCCTTTTCGCTTCCAGTGTCGTGTTTTTCAGGGCGCATTGAATTTCTTTCCGGCGAAAATTCTGATTTGGGCTCTGCAATGCTGTTCTTGCGGAGTCACCGGCTACTCGGAACTTTGACGAATCTTCGCCACCAATCGTTGTGCGGAGGTATTTGGAGCGTTTCTTCGCGTATGTCCGTCATTCAGGCTGAGGTTTTCGTCCTCTCAACTGTTGAGGGCAGGCCGTGCGGCTTGCACGGGCTGAAGGAACAGGCGTTCGTAGCGAGTGAAGCAATGGGTCTCGCGGACGAGCGCCGCGGCCGATTGACACTCCGGGTCGGTTGCGACCCTCTCACGGTAGCGCCGGTAACTGTCTTCGTCGAGGAAGGAGAACATGGCCACGGCGACATCTGCCGGGCCCTCGCAGCCAAGTGCCGGGAAGCTCATCGCCGCTGGGTGCGGAGCCGGCCTGGGCATGAAATATCCGTGATGAATGCCGCCGTAGCGTTCGACAAGCAAGATCCAAGTGCGTGCGTAGACTTCGAACGCGCTGAGTTGGTTCAAGTCGAGCGTGTAGCGAATCTGACAGGTCACCGCCTGACAGTCTGCCATGGCTCTCCTCCTTAGGGTCTTTCAAGCTTGGCATGTGAGGCCGGTTTACCCTTCGTCATTCCATATCGGGATTGGGGAGCATGATGTCGCGCACGATGGCGTTCATCTCAGCGCAGGCAGCGATGAACTGGCGCAGGGTGCGGCGCGTGGCGCCGAAGGAATCAAATTCGTCGGCGGTCAGGCCATCTTCAGAGTAGGCGCGCGCGAAGTCGGGAAACTTGCGGAGCAGGGTGTCGACGATGCGAGGGTCGACGGGTGAGCCGATGCGCGAGATCACCTCGATGTCGCTCTCGTTGTAGCGTTTTTGCCAGGAGCAGGGCGGAGAGATGACCACATCGCCGCCGATGAACTCGCTCCAGTGCATGTGATTGCGGAAGGCAGCGGAGAGCAGGCGCAGGCGATAGCCGCGAGCCTGGTAGATTTGATAAGCCTTCTTGAAGACTGCGACGCCGGCCCACTCGAGATAGCCGGGATCGACGGAGAGATTGTGCTTGTCGTGGAGCACCTTGAGCCAGTCGTCGAGGCGTCCGACCATGAGCGTGCACACCGGTCCCATGGTGGAGATGTCGGCGCCTTCGGCCTGGCGGCGCTTGAGACCGCGCTCGACGGCCTCGGCGACAGCGATGGCCTGTGGCAAAGTGAAGCTGACGGTGGCGTTGATGCTGATACCGCGGTAAGTGGCTTCTTCGATGGCGGGAATTCCGGCGCGCGTGGCGGCGATCTTGACGATCATGTTGGGGGCGAGGCCGTTGAATCGAACAGCCTGATCGACCATGGCGCCGGTGTTGCGGTAGTTGCGGGGATCGGTCTGGATGGAGAGGCGTCCGTTGCGTCCTTTTTCGCGCGCGAAGACGGGCAGGAGGAGCCTGGCGGCGCCGGCTGAGATTTCTTCGACGATCCGCCAGGAAATTTCGTCCTCGGTGGCGTGAGGCATGAGGGCGGCGAGCTCGCGAATGCGGGGCTTCCAGACCTGCATCTCCTGCTTGAGGACGGTGACGGCGATGACGGGATTGCAGGTAGCGCCGACGGCTCCGTGCTGGATGGAGTAAGTGAGTTCTTCGATGGCGGCCGAGTCGTTCCACAGGCAGGTGGGCGTGGTCCCGGCCATCTGGTGGAGCGGGCTTTTGAACTGAGCGCGGTCGATTGCTGGCGCCGGTATCATGCACCCATCATATGGCAGGGCTGAACCGGGCGGCGATGTGAGGAAGAGAGGAACTTGCTTTCGGCGTGGCAGCGGGCTTGTCGGGCATGCGCCACGCCTCATAAGACTCTTATTAAATCGTTTGACAAAAGGGGAATTTTGCATATCATCGGAAGTGGGTGCACACGTGTGCATGCCTTCCGCTGCACCCAGTTTCCGGAGGATTTCCTGCCGGAAAATCTCGATGTCAGCTCCCATGGTTGGTGCTTCCCTCATCGAGGTGAACGCAATTCTGCGCGCTTCTTTTCCGGGCCCTGCCGGCATTCGGACAAGGCGTCGCGCGGCTGGATTGGCGCACATCTTTATTGCGCCGCAGGAGACAGTTGTTCATGAGTGAGTTACTGATTGCTCCGGAGACTTTCCGGAACAAGATTGAAGACTTCGGGTTCGAATTTTTGTCGTTTGAAACGCGCAAGCTGGAACGGGGACAGACCTACTACAGCGAGACAGACAGCCAAGAGCTGGCAATTGTTGTGCTCGGAGGGATTTGTTCTGCCTTCAGCTCGCGCGGAGAGTGGCACAACATTGGCAAGCGAGCCACCGTCTTCGACGGATTGCCCCACGCGCTTTACCTTCCCATTCACACCCAGTTTTCTATAACTACGGACGAGGGATGCGATCTGGCCCTTTGCTACGCGAAAGCCGAGGAGGAGTACCCGCCGCGGCTGATCACGCCGGATCAGGTGAGCATTGAGATTCGCGGCGGGGGCAACGCCACGCGGCAGATCAACTCCATCGTTCCGCCGACATTTCTTGCACAGCGCCTTATCGTGGTGGAAGTCTTTACTCCGGCGGGAAACTGGTCGAGCTATCCGCCGCACAAGCACGACGTGCACAATCCGCCGGACGAGGTGGACCTGGAAGAGATCTACTACTATCGAATCGAGCGTCCTGACGGGTTCGCGGTACAAAGGGTGTACACGGCCGATGGGCGGATCGATGAGACCATCACTGTGCACGATGGAGAGATTGTTCTGGTGCCGGAGGGGTACCATCCGGTGGCGGCGGCGCATGGATACAATGTGTATTACCTGAACGCGCTGGCGGGTTCGGCCCGCTCGCTGGCGTGCACGGACGATCCGCGACATGCATGGGTGCGACAGGGCTGGCGCGAGAAGGATTCGAGGCTGCCGCTGGTGAAGCGATGAGAGTGCGGCTACCAGCTTCTTGCTGCCAGCTTCTCGCTTCCGGCTTGTTCACTGGAAAATGAGCATTTTCTGCTCCAGGAAAAATGGACAAGAAGCCTGGAGCTGATCGGGAGAACGGTCATGAAGACGCGGCGCATCACGATGGCGCAGGCGCTGATTGAGTTCCTGAAGAAGCAACATGTGGAGCGCGACGGTCGACGGCATGCCTTCTTCGCCGGCATGGTGGGCATCTTCGGCCACGGAAACGTGGCGGGTATCGGCCAGGCGCTCGAGCAGAACCCCGATTTTCCTTACATTCTGGTGCGCAACGAGCAAAGCGGCGTGCATCTGGCAGCCGGTTTTGCCAAGGCAAGCAACCGGCTGCGCACGTTTGCCTGCACCTCGTCAATTGGACCCGGAGCGACGAACATGATCACTGGCGCGGCGCTGGCGACCATCAACCGGCTGCCGGTGCTGCTTTTGCCGGGCGACATCTTTGCGCGGCGCAACGTGGCGCCGGTGCTGCAACAGCTCGAGTCGCCATCAACGCAAGACATTGGCGTGAATGACTGCTTCAAGCCGGTCTCGCGCTACTGGGACCGCATTTATCGGCCGGAGCAACTGATCACGGCGCTGCCTGAGGCAATGCGTGTGCTGACATCGCCGTCCGATTGCGGCGCGGTGACGCTGGCGCTTCCGCAGGATGTTCAAGCTGAGGCTTACGACTACCCTGAGGAGCTGTTCGAAGAGCGAATCTGGCTGATTCGGCGGCCGGAGCCGGACGGCGTCTCGCTGGAGCGCGCGGTTGCGACGATTCGCGAAGCGCGGCGGCCGTTGATGGTTGCGGGCGGCGGCGTGCTGATGAGCGAGGCGTCGAAGGCGCTCAGCGATTTTGCGGTGCGGACGGGGATTCCCGTGGCAGAGACGCAGGCGGGCAAAGGATCGCTGGCATGGGATCATGCGCAGGAAGTGGGCGCGATCGGGGCGACCGGCACGCTGGCTGCGAATCGCCTGGCGCGTGGAGCGGATGTGGTGATTGGCATTGGCACCCGCTACTCCGATTTCACATCTGCTTCGATGACGGCGTTCCAGAATCCGGACGTGCGATTCGTGAACATCAACACCGCCGAGTTCGACGCTTACAAAGTAGGGGCAATTGCGCTGGTGGCCGATGCGCGCGTGGCGATCGAACGGCTGACAGAAGCGATCGGGGAGCATCGCGTGAGCCTGGAGTATGCGGCGGAGATTGCGAACCTGAGAGCGCAATGGGACGCGGAGGTGGACCGGCTGTTTCATCTGGGAAACCCGGGCAAGCCAGCGCAGAGCGAAGTGATTGGCGCCATGTGGGAAGCATCTGGACCGCGCGATGTGCTGGTCTCGGCCGCGGGCAGCCATCCGGGCGATCTGCACAAGCTGTGGCGCACGCGAGTTCCAAACGGATATCACATGGAGTACGGCTACTCGTGCATGGGCTATGAAATTCCCGGCGCCATGGGAGCGAAGATGGCCGACCCAAGCCGCGAGGTTTTCGTCTTCCTGGGGGACGGGACTTATTTGATGATGCCTTCGGAGATCACAACCTCGATCCAGGAGGGCGTGAAGTTGATTATCGTGCTGGTCGATAATCACGGATTCGCGAGTATCGGTGGCTTAAGCCGTTCGCTGGGACAGGGAGGAATGGGCACGCGGTATTGCATGCGCGATGCGAAGAGCGGGCAACTGGACGGCGGGCAAGTAGCGGTTGATTTCGTGGCCAATGCGCGGAGCCTGGGCGCACATGCCATCAAGGCCGAGAATCTGGAGGAACTGAAGGCTGCGATGGAAGAAGCCAAGGCACAAGCGCGGACCACCGTCGTTGTGGTCGAGACGGATACCTCCGAGGGCGTGCCGGGGTACGAATCGTGGTGGGATGTCGCGGTTGCCGAGGTCTCTGAGATGGCGAGTGTGCGCGAGGCACGCGCCAAATACGAGGAAGCGCGCAGGCGCGAGCGCCATCACCTGTGAGACAGCGGAGTAAGCGGGCTAGCAGCACTAGCCCCGTTGGCGAGTCAGCCAGTTAGCGGAGAGAAGCTATGGAGCGACTGCAGAATTTCATTGACGGTGCATGGCGAACGTCGAGTGCGAAAGAGACGCTCAATGTGATCAATCCGGCTTCGGCCAAGGTGCTGGCCGAGGTTCCGCTTTCGCCGGCCAGCGATGTCAACGCCGCGGTTGAAGTGGCGGAGCGCGCATTCGTCGGATGGCGGCGCACGCCGGTGGGCGAGCGTATTCAGCCGCTTTTCAGGCTGAAGAGTCTGCTCGAGCAGCATCGCGACGAGATCGCTCTTTCGATCACCGACGAGTGCGGCAAGACGCTGACGGAAAGCCGGGCTGAGATTCTGCGCGCGGTGGAGAACGTGGAAACCGCGGCTGCCATGCCCATGCTGATCCAGGGGACGAACTGCGAGGACATCGCGGCAGGAATTGACGAGCACATGATTCGGCAGCCGCTGGGCGTGGTGGCGGCGATCGTTCCCTTCAATTTTCCCGGCATGATTCCTTTCTGGTTCATGCCCTATGCGGTAGCGGCGGGAAACTGTTTCCTTCTCAAGCCTTCGGAGCGCGTGCCGATCACTTCGCAGAAGATCTTCAGCCTGATTGAGCAGTCGGGATTTCCGCGCGGGGTGATTCAGCTGGTGAATGGCGGGCGCGAAACGGTGAATGCCATTCTGGATCACCCCGGGATTCGCGCCGTGAGCTTTGTGGGATCGACTACGACGGCGAGGTATATCTACAGCCGGGCTGCTGCAAACGGAAAACGCGCGCAGTGTCAGGGTGGGGCGAAGAATCCCGTCGTGGTAATGCCCGATGCGGACATGGAGATGACGACGCGGATTCTCGCCGATTCCGCATTCGGTTGCGCGGGCCAACGCTGCCTGGCGATTTCTGTCGCGATCACGGTGGGCGGCGCGCGTTCGGATTTCACCGAGCAGATTGCGGCGGCAGCGCGGAATCGCAAGACGGGTTACGGAGCCGCTCCGGGAGTGGAGATGGGCCCGGTGATCAGCGCCGAGAGCAAAGCGAGGATCGAAGCCCTGATCGGCAAGGGAGAACAGGCCGGCGCGCGCGTTGTGGTGGACGGGCGAGGCCACAAGGTGGCGGACTATGAGGATGGATACTTTGTGCTGCCGACCGTGCTGGACGATGTTCCTCCGGATTCCGAAGCGGCCCGCACTGAGATCTTCGGTCCGGTCCTAAGCCTGATCCACGCGCAAACCATCGAGGAGGCGATTGCGCTGGTGAACGGCCGCTCATACGGCAACATGGCCTGCATCTTCACGACTGACGGCGCCAATGCGCGGCGCTTCCGGTACGAAGTGAACGCGGGGAATGTCGGCATCAATGTCGGCGTCGCCGCGCCTATGTCGACCTTTCCTTTCAGCGGATGGGGCGAGAGTTTCTTTGGCGATCTGCATGCGCAAGCGCACCACGCGGTAGAATTCTTCACACAAACCAAAGTCATTGTCGAGCGCTGGCCAAAAGAGTGGAGCAGGAAGTTCTAGCCAGGAGCTGCCAGCTTCTGGCTTCCAGCTTTTTCTTTAAGAGAACGAGCGGCTTGCTAACCCTTCGCCATGCTGGAAGCCAGTGTGGTGAGTCAGAAGTTCGTAACAGATAAGAGATAGTAGGGAAAAATAAGAAGCAGATTCCTCGCGCGCCGCCCCCAAACTGAGCAACGTTTGGGTACCGTGCGCTCGGAATGACATCTCTGATTTTGTTAAGAGCTTCAGACTCAGGACGCCAGGAGCTTGCAGCCAGAAGCTCGCGAGAGGAGTTTCAATGAGAGAGTTCTTAGTGGGCAACGCGCCTTGCTCCTGGGGGTCGCTGGAAAACCAGGACAAGAGCGAAGCCGTTCCTTACGACCAGATGCTCGATGAGTTGGTTGAGACCGGCTACACGGGCACGGAACTTGGCGACTGGGGTTATATGCCGACCGATCCGGCTCGGCTGGGTGGTGAACTCAAGCGGCGCAACAATGTAGTGATGCTGGGCGCGTTTGTTCCGGTGGCGCTCAGGAATCGCGATGCGCATGCGGAGGGTACGTCACGCGCGGTGAAGACGGCGAAGTTGATTGCCGCTGTGGCGACGACGCAAGCGCCGTTCCTGGTGCTGTCTGACGACAACGGCACCGTGCCCTTGAGAACGCGCTGCGCAGGGCGCATCCGTGTTGAACACGGGTTGAGCCGGGATGAATGGGAGATTTTCGCGCAAGGCGCGGATGAGATTGCGCAGGCCGTTTTCGACGAGACCGGACTGCGGACGGTGTTTCACCACCATTGTGGCGGCTATGTGGAGACACCGGAGGAGATTGAAACACTTCTCGAATTGACTGACCCGGACCGGCTGGGCCTCGTTTTTGACACGGGCCATTATCTTCACGGCACGGGGCGCGAGGACGCCGACCTCGTGGCAGCGCTCGACAGATTCAAGGAGCGCATCTGGTACATCCATCTGAAGGACCTCGAGCCCATAGTGGCACGCCGGAGCCGCGAGGAGGAGTGGGACTATTTCACAGCGCTGCGGAACGGCCTCTACCCCGAGTTGGGCAAAGGATGCGTGGACTTCCCTGCCCTGCTGCGCTGGCTTGCGCGCCGTGACTACAAGGGATACATGCTTGTGGAGCAGGACATTCTGCCCGGCATGGGAACGCCGAAAGCAAGTGCCACGCGGAGCAGAGAGTATCTGCGATCGATCGAGTCAGCTTTCAGCTCTTAGCTTTCAGCTGTCAGCTTCGTCGTGCAGCGGGCAAGAGTTATCGGTTTATCACGGAGAGCTGAAGCTGGTGGCTAATAGCTGAAAGCTCTCAGAGGGAACAATGAGCGGAAAGAAACTTCGTGTTGGAATTCTGGGTGCGGGACGCATCGGGCGGGTTCATGCTGAGACGCTGGCTTTCCGTTTGCCCGAGGGCGAGACTGTCGCTATCACCGACGTCAATATCGAGGCGGCGCAATCTCTGGCCGAGCGCTGCGGCATTCCCAAGGTAACGGCGTCGGCTGAGGAGATTCTTGACGACCGGACGATCGATGCAGTCCTGATCTGCACGCCCACCCCTACGCATGCGGACTTGATCGTAAAGGCAGCCGAGGCCGGCAAGCATATCTTCTGCGAGAAGCCGATCGCTTTAGAACTCGACAAGATCGATACTGCATTGGCGGCGGCAAGAGCGGCGGGAGTGAAGTTGCAGGTGGGATTCAACCGGCGCTTCGACTCAAACTTCATGCGCGTGCGCCAGGCAGTGGCGAGCGGCGAGATCGGCAAGCCGAACCTCATGCACATTATCAGCCGTGATCCGGCTCCGCCGCCGATGGCTTTTGTGCGCACGTCTGGCGGAATCTTCCGCGACATGATGATCCATGACTTCGATATGGCGCGATACCTGATGGGCGAGGAGGTCGAGGAGATCTATGCGGCGGGCGGAGTGCTTGTGGAGCCGGAGTTCGCAGCCGAGGGGGATCTGGATACGGCCCTGGCGGTACTGCATTTCGCGAGCGGCGCGATCGGCACCATCGACAACAGCCGCAAGGCCGTCTTCGGCTACGATCAGCGGGTCGAGATTCTCGGCAGCAAGGGCAAAATCGCCAGCGAAAACCGTTTCGCCAACGAAGTTGTGGTCAGCGGCGAGAAATCGGTTTATACTGACCTGCCTCTGAATTTCTTCATGCAGCGATACACGGAAAGTTTCGCATTGGAATTGCAGCTCTTTGTGCAGGCGATCCTCGAAGGGAAGCCCACTCCGGTAACGGGCGAGGACTCACGCGTGCCGGTGGTGATGGCACTGGCCGCGCGCAAATCGTATGACGAGCGCCGGCCGGTGCGCCTCGAGGAGATCACTGGATGAAGCGCTCGCAGTGGATTTGCATTTTGACCGATGTGCATCTCTGGGTCCCGGCAGCGGTGCTGATTCTGGGAACCGCGCTGCTGATGACGCTGAGGTGAGCGAATGAGCGACCAGACCGGGATCGCTCCCGCGCGTTCCACTCTTTCTCTGCACAAGCTTGGCGTGTTCTGCGGCCTGGCGGCAGCGGTGTGGCTGGGAAGCGCCGAAGCGCCTACCAAGCTCGTGACGGAAGGGTTTTCGCCGTTCGTGATTTCGATCGGAATGGTGATGGGCGCGTTCGTGGCGCGCTGGACCGTCCCGACGCTGCTGAAGGGCACAGGATTTTTGTTCAACGATCTGCGGGAAAAACCGCACCTGATCGTATGGGCGCTGCTGGCGGGCATGTTATGGGCGGTCGGGAACACGCTCACCATCTTTGCCGTCCGCAACGTTGGCCTTTCGATCGCGTTTCCGTTGTGGAACACGAACAGCCTGGTAGGGCTGATGTGGGGCTGCCTGCTCTTCAAGGAGCTGCGCGGATCGCGCCCGAGAGACTGGATGAAGGTTATGGGCGGCGCCCTGGCTATCGTCTCCGGGGCGACGGTGCTGGCCATTGCGACCACCCAGCAATCTGGCGGGGCGCCGGGCCGGGCCGCAGTGGGAATCATAGCGGCACTCGGGGCAGGGGCAATGTTCGGCACCATGTATATTCCGTATCGCAAGGCCTACATCAGCGGCATGAACCCTCTCTCGTTCGTCACCATCTTCACCTTTGGCGAACTGGGAGCCATCCTGACATTGGGACTGATCTTCTTTGGCGGCGTGTCGCCTCTGGCTGGAGAGATCGCGAGGGCGCGCACCATGCTCTTCTGGCCGTTTGTGGGCGGCTTCTGCTGGGTGATCGGCGACCTGTTCCAGCAGTACGCGGCAAAGTACATTGGCATAGGCCGCGGCATTCCTCTCTCCAACACCAATCAACTCTGGGGCCTGGCCTGGGGCGCGCTGGTTTTCGGCGAGTTCACGGGATTGACGGGCGGCAGCCGGCTTTTGATCATCGCTGGATCGAGCATCATGATTGCCGGGGCGGTGTCGATCAGCATGGCCGAGCCGCCGCCGGGGGAGATGGAGAACTGGCATGCCGCCATGCATCGCGAATGCGACCGGTATGGGCTGGATACGAGCAGCGTCTCAGCGGTGGTGGCGGGCGACGATCCACTGGCCGATCACAAGCATCCGCGGCGCTGGTGGGAGGTTCTGATCATGTGCCTGGCTGCCGCTGTTTTTGTCTGGCTCGCAGCCGGAACGCGCGCCCAGCACATCTACGTGAATGTGCCGTGGATGATCGTGTTGATTGTGAGCACGATCGTTCCGCTCGCCCTGTGCGGAACGCTGCTGTGGAGAAGAACGCGATTCTCCTAGGTCGCCGGTCTTTGGCGATCGGCTCTTCGGGGATTCGGTTCTTGGCGTGGCAATTTCCATGAGAGGATGCGTTGGCGGCGTGGGCGAAGCGACGATCCGGCGCGGAGTATTCTCAGAAAATTGTGGCAAAGTCGGCTTGCTTTAGCGCAGAATGAATGGCGATTTCAATTCTCATCAGCGGATTCAGCCATGTCGATGTTCAGGCGCTCGTTCAGTCCCATCCGTATCTTTACCGTGTGCGCAACGATCGGCATCGCGGTACTTATCTACATGATCGGTCACCCCAAGGTCACCATCGAGCCGGTTACCTCGCCCATGCCGGGTGCGGCGTTCGGCACCATATTCGATCTACGCAACCGCAGTGTCGCCGTTCTCAATGACGTGACCTCAGTCTACTGCATCAACAGCTTCGAGGGCCCTGGGAGCGGCAGTCTAACAGCGGCCAGCGCGCCTCGCTTTGGCGTTCCGAGCGCAACCATGTCGCTGGCCAATCTTTCGCGTGGAGATGTTGCCGTAGTTCCGGTAGATAACGTCTTGTCGGGGCCGCCGGGCTCCGCGGTCGACATGGTTTTCGTGGTCCGATTCGAGCCCGACTGGTGGCTTAGGCTGCTCGAGAGGCGCTATCGCTTTCTGGGCTCGGAGAATCCGGACGGAACCTGGACCTGGAAAGAGATGCCGCTGGGAAGTCCGTGCGGGTGATCGCCGCGTAACTTCGACGGCGGGACTCTTCCGGCCGGCTGTTCGTTGATTGCCGCCCCCCGCGGGGGTGGTGTGCTGCATCAGCTCTAAACAAACCTCCGCGGGCACAGAATCCGAACCGATCCAACTCATTGGAAAATCGCCAGCTCCCGCAACGAAGACGAGTGAACCTGATCACATCGCTGCCCTCCTCTTGCGACATAAAATGACCGCTGTGCATGGAGGGTGACGAGCACTGCTTCGCAGTTCGGGTCAACCCGACGCGAGGAAATGCTTGGTCCTGTCCGGGAGCGGGAATGATCACAGGACAAGAGGCCGAAAAGGCCCAGACGATCGGGGATAAGGTCGCTGACCTGGAAAACAAGCGCGCCGAGCTCGAACTCGGAGGCGGCAAGGAGCGAATCGAGCGGCAGCATGCCTCGGGCAAGCTCTCGGCGCGGGAGCGGCTGGAGCGGCTCGTAGACCGCGGAAGCTTCGAGGAGGTTGGGCTCTTTTGCCGCCACCGCGCCACGTACTTCGGGATGGCGGAAAGAGAGCTGCCAGCCGATGGGGTGGTAACAGGATGCGCGACTGTCGATGGACGCCTTGTCCACCTGGCGAGCCAGGATTTTACCGTGGCCGGCGGAGCGGCGGGAGAAACGCACTGCAACAAAGTGGCCGACATGATGGCCATGAGTCTGAAGACCGGCAGCCCGTTCATCCTCATCAACGATTCCGGCGGCGCACGGGTGCAGGAAGGCATCGACAGCCTGGCCGGCTACGCGCGGGTCTTCTATCACAACGTGATGCTCTCGGGAACGGTGCCGCAGATTTCGCTGATCCTGGGCCCGTGCGCGGGCGGCGCGGCCTACAGCCCGGCGTTGACCGACTTTGTGATCCAGGCCAAGCATGCGCGGATGTTCATTACCGGGCCCCAGGTCATCAAGCAGGTGACCGGCGAAGATGTGAGCGCCGAAGAGTTGGGCGGGGCGCAGGCGCAGATGCATTATTCCGGCGTAGTGCACCTGATCGCGCACAACGATGACGATGCGATTGCGCTGTGCAGGCGCCTGCTGAGCTTTCTGCCGGCAAACAATCTTGAGGATCCGCCGCGCCTTCCGTTCTCGGGCCGCCTGAAATCGGATGCGGGGATGAACGACACGGTTCCTGCCGATCCCAAGGTTGCCTACGATGTGCGCGACGTGGTTGCACGAGTCGTCGACAACGAGGACTTTCTGGAGATTCAACCGGAGTTCGCTGCCAACATCGTCATCGGCTTTGGGCGCCTGGCGGGAAGGACAGTTGGGGTGGTCGCGAACCAGCCGTGCGTTTTGGCCGGGTCGCTCGACATCGATGCATCGGACAAGTCGGCACGATTCGTGCGGTTCTGCAACGCGTTCAATATTCCGCTGCTTACGTTTGTCGATGTGCCGGGATTTCTGCCGGGAGTGGAGCAGGAGCGCGGCGGGATTATCCGGCACGGAGCGAAGCTGCTGTTCGCATATTCGGCGGCCACCGTGCCGAAGATCACGGTGGTACTGCGCAAGGCATACGGCGGCGCTTACATCGCCATGTGCTCGAAGGGATTAGGCGCAGATCGCGTGGTGGCCTGGCCCACCGCAGAAATTGCCGTCATGGGGGCCGAAGGCGCGGCAGAGATTGTTTTTCGCAAAGAGATCGACGCGGCGGAAGACAAGGCGGCGCGACGCAAAGAAATGGTGGAACAATATCGCGAAACATTCGCAAACCCGTACGTGGCGGCGGGACGGAGACTGGTGGACGACATCATTGCGCCCGCCGAGACGCGGCGGTATCTGGCGCGCGCATTGGAATCGTTGCATGGCAAGCGAGAACTGCGCCCGCAAAAGAAACATGGACTGATTCCGCTGTGAAAGGAGGCCCCCGGGTGAGATTCGCCTGGTTCGACTTCGCCGCCGTGACGGCGTTCGCCGCGCTGACTTGCACGGCAGTCTGTGTGGTTGCCGTGCGGACGCTGCGCCGCGCGATTGCTGAGCGGGACCAAGAAATCGGCCGGCAGTTGAGCGCGCTCACTGTCACCGTCAAAGCCCTGCAGGCGCGGGTTGCAGACCTGGGGGCGGAGAGAGCGCAGGCACAGCGGGGCGCAGCCGGCGAAGTGGCAGCAGAGGATGCGGGAGCAAAGATCGGCGACCAGATGGAACCGCAGATTCTGGCGGCGATTTCTGCGGCTGCCGCCCTTGGTGTGGGTCGAAGGGTACGCGTTCGCTCGGCACAAGCCCTGCCTGCGGCGCAAGACAACTGGGCGCAGCAGGGTCGCGTGATTGTGCAGACTTCGCACAATTTGCCGCCGAGGGGCTAGGACACAAGAATCGGTGAAAGGGATGGTTGATTGAAGCTCCGCATCACCATTGACGGAAGATGCTACGCAGTCGACGTGGAAGTTCTGGAAGACGACGACAGCCTCGAGGTCCAGGAGGAAGCTCCGTACTACAGCGGGCCGGCACCGAGCGGCACACACGTGCAGAGTCATGGGGGAACCTGGGATGCAGACGGCAACGTATGCCGCAGCCCGCTGATGGGCCTGGTGATCAAGGTGAATGCGGAGCCACGGCAGGCCGTGACGGCCGGACAACTTTTGATGGTTCTCGAAGCCATGAAGATGGAGACGGGTGTGACCGCGCCGCGCGATGGAGTGGTCAAGAGCGTGCACGTAGCGGCGGGCGATTCGGTCAAGACGAACCAGGTGCTGATCGAATTCGAATCGATGTCGCGGTGAAGGATTTACCTGGCGACCATGCTGCGGGCACGGGCAGCGAAGGGTGACACAGAGATGGGCATTGTGGCAGAGCAGGATCTGAATCAGGCCGGACCCGAACTGATGGCGATTCCGGGAATCAAGTTCGTCGATCATGTCGCCATCGCCGTGAAGGGGGGCGAATTAGAGGGCCAGGTCAAGGCCTATGAATCGCTCGGATTCAGCGTGATTCACCGCGAGGATGTACTGGGCGCGGACCAGGTGCGGGAGGTATTGCTCCAGATCGGCGCCGGGCCGAACCTGATTCAGCTGCTCGAGCCACTCTCACCAGAGTCGCCGGTACAAAGACTTATCGAAATGAACAGCGGCCGCGGCGGTCTCGCACATGTCGCATTCCGCGTGGAGAGCGCGCAGCGCGCATTCGATGCCATGGTTGCGCGCGGTTTCAGGATCATCGACCGGGCCCCGCGCAAGGGCTCGCGAGGAACAACGGTCTTTTTTGTGCATCCCAAGTCAAAACCCGAGAACGCCTTCGGAGTGCTTATTGAAATGGTCGAGGTCCCTGAGGGCAATTGAAGGCTATGGTTATCGAACACCTTCTTGAAGAATTCCCTCCAGTGAACACCGTGGACTGGGAAGCGGCCATCGCGCGCGATCTGAAGGGCGCGGACTACCAGAAACGGCTGATCTGGCGCGCGGAGGAAGGGATCACAGTCAAGCCCTACTACCGCGCCGACGATCTGAAAACTCCAGCCGCCATGGACCCGGCTCCCGGTCAGTTCCCGTTCCGGCGGGGCGTGCGCGCTGCGGGTGGTTGGATCCTTCGCGAAGAGATTGATGCGACCAGCCCGGAAGAGGCGAATCGGGCAGCTCGGGCAGCGATCGCTGCGGGCGCTGAAGGGATTGTCTTCACCAGTCTCTCGATAAGAGGCCGGGCCGAACTGGACGCGGCGCTTACCCATCTCGATCGTGTTCCGGTCCACTTTGCGCTTGCGGACGAACCGTTGATCCGATTCCTGATCGAGCGGCTGAGACCGCAGCCGCAGGCAGCGGTGCTTTCGACAAACTCCAATCCGCTATCGAGCACGGATTTCGCCGCGGAGATCGTTCAATCGGCCCCTGAAGGATTCGTGCCCTTCACCATCGATGCGGCGGCATACGAAGAGACAGGAGCAACAACGGTCGAGGAGCTTGGCTTTGCGCTGGCAGCCGGAATTGACTTCCTGTCAGCGGTCGCTGCACGCGGAGCCGATGTGAATCGAGCCGCAGCGGCAGTCGAATTTCATTTTGCGATTGGGGGAAACTATTTCTTTCAAATCGCCAAGCTGCGAGCATTTCGCATGCTTTGGGCGCAGGCTGCCGGGTGTTTCGGCGTGCCGCCGGAGAATTCGGGAGCACTCGTGACGGCGCGTACGTCGCGTTGGGATAAGACGGTCTACGATCCTCAGTCAAATGTGCTGCGTGCAACGATTGAAGCGATGGCTGCAATCGTCGGCGGCGCGGACGCAGTTTCGATTGCACCTTATGACGAATGTTTCAGGCAGGCCGGAGAGCCGAGCCAGCGACTGGCGCGGAATACGCAATTGTTGCTGAAGCACGAGGCATGGCTGGGACGCGCAGTCGACCCGGGCGGCGGCTCATATTATCTGGAGGCGCTTACCGATGACCTGGCCCGCGAGGGCTGGAAGAAGACGCAAGAGATCGAAGCTGCAGGCGGGTACCGAAGAGCCAACGCCGAGGGGCTTATTGCGCAGGCGCTGGAGCGGTCACGAACCAATCGCGTAGCGGCCGTTGACAGGCGCCACCGCGTGTTTATCGGGACGAATCAGTTTGCCAATCCGGCCGAGCAGGCTCTCGACCGCGTCGATGAGAGCCGCATGAACGGCATCGATCGCGGCCCGCGGGCCTACGAGGACCTGCGCCTGCGCACCGAGTGGCACGCTGCGGAGAGCAGCAAGATACCGCGCATTTTGCTGGCTGAGATCGGCGATGCCAAAATGAGGGTTCTGCGGTCGAACTTCGCCATGAACTTCTTCGCTTGCGCCGGGTTCGCGATTACAGTGAAGCGGTTCAAGGGTGCAGCGGAACTCTCGAAGGCAGAGGCGGACCTGATCGTTCTCTGTAGCTCCGACACGGATTACTACCGAATCGCAACGCGATTGACGCCACGGTTGAAGATGCTCGGCCGCTCGACGCCTGTGATCGTCGCCGGCTACCCAGAGGATGCGGAAGAGCTGCGGGCTGCGGGAGTCGCCGATTTCGTGCACTTGCGCAGTAACCCGATCGATTTACTGAAAAAGTGGCAGGAAAGGCTGGGGGTCGGAAGCTGATGATGCGGCCGGACTTTACGAAAATCGATTGGAAGGCGACGCCGGTTGCCGCGCCCGCGCCCCCAGCCGACGAATGGCTTTCGCCGGAACACATCGAGGTGAAGAGCTACTACACCGCCGCGGATCTGGCGGGACTGGAGCATCTGGAATACGCGGCCGGGATCCCTCCATACCTTCGCGGTCCCTACAGCACCATGTACGCGTTGCAGCCGTGGACGATCCGGCAGTACGCGGGCTTCTCCACCGCCAAGGAGTCGAACGCATTTTATCGTCGCAATCTCGCCGCCGGGCAGCGCGGGCTTTCGGTAGCGTTCGACCTGGCCACGCATCGCGGATATGACTCCGACCATGAGCGCGTTGCAGGCGACGTGGGCAAGGCCGGGGTAGCAATCGACTCGATCCTGGATATGCGGATTCTGTTTCGCAGGATTCCTCTCGACCAGATGTCGGTTTCGATGACGATGAACGGGGCAGTGCTGCCCATCATGGCGTTCTACATTGTTGCCGCGGAAGAGCGGGGTGTGAAGCCGGAGCAGTTGAGCGGCACCATCCAGAACGACATCCTGAAAGAGTTTATGGTGCGCAACACCTACATCTACCCGCCGGCACCGTCGATGCGCATCATCGGAGACATTTTCCGCTATTGCTCGGCAAGAATGCCCAAATTCAACTGCATCAGCGTAAGCGGCTATCACATGCAGGAGGCAGGCGCGACGGCGGAACTTGAGCTGGCCTACACGCTGGCGGACGGGATGGAGTATCTGCGCACGGGCATCGGGGCGGGGCTCGATGTGGACGCGTTTGCGCCGCGCATCTCGTTCTTCTGGGGTGTGGGCATGAATCATTTCATGGAGATCGCAAAGATGCGCGCGGCGCGCATGCTGTGGGCGAAGATTGTTAAGGGATTCGGCGCCAGGAATGCAAAATCCCTTGCGCTGCGCGCGCACTCGCAAACCTCGGGATGGAGCCTGACCGCGAGCGATCCCTACAACAACATCGTGCGCACGTGCGTGGAAGCGATGGCTGCGGTCTTCGGCCACACGCAATCGCTGCACACCAACGCGCTGGATGAGGCCCTGGCGCTGCCCACAGATTTCTCGGCGCGGATCGCCCGCAATACGCAGCTGGTTCTGCAGGCCGAAACTGGTATCACACGGGTCGTGGATCCGTGGGGCGGATCGTATTATGTCGAGCGGCTCACGCACGAACTCATGCATTCCGCTTGGACGCTTATTCAGGAGGTCGAAGGCCTGGGTGGGATGGCCAAGGCGATCGAGACCGGCCTGCCGAAGATGCGCATCGAAGAAGCGGCAGCGCGACGCCAGGCCGCCATCGATTCCGGGCTGGATGTGATTGTTGGCTTGAACGCGTTTCGAGCACCTGAAGAGCCGGAGATCCCGATTCTTGAAGTGGATAACGGCGCGGTGCGCGCCGCGCAGATTGAACGGCTGAGGAAGTTGAAGCACGAGCGCGACGGTGGCGCAGTGCGGGAGTCTCTGGAAAAACTGGAGCGGTGTGCAAGAACTCGAGAAGGAAACCTGCTGGATTGCGCGGTGGATGCCGCGCGAAACCGCGCAACACTGGGCGAGATTTCGCTTGCGCTGGAGAATGTGTGGGGCCGGTACCAGGCGGAATCGCGCACCATCGCCGGTGTTTATTCCCGAGCGAGCGCCAACGGTGAAGAGTTCAAGAAAGCGCAGCGCATGGTGGAGGAGTTCGAGCACGAAGAGGGACGAAGGCCGCGCATCCTGGTAGCCAAGATGGGCCAGGATGGCCATGATCGCGGCGCCAAAGTGATTGCCACGGCATTCGCAGATATCGGATTCGATGTCGATGTCGGCCCGCTGTTTCAGACGCCCCGCGAAGTAGCGCGTTTCGCCATGGACAGCGATGTCCACGTTGTCGGGGTATCAAGCCTGGCCGCAGGACACAAAACACTGGTGCCGCAGCTCATCCATGAGCTGCGCGCCCTGGGACGGGAAGATATCCTCGTGGTAGTGGGCGGCGTGATTCCACCGCAGGATTATGCCTTCCTTTACCATGCCGGTGTCGCCGGAATCTACGGACCCGGCACTGTCATTCCCGTTGCAGCGCAGAAGATCGTGGAAATGTTGAGCGCCAGCGTGGTGGCCTGACGTTCAAGAGGGCGGGCTTGATGAAGAATGCGCTGCGCGAGATTCGTGGATGTCAGCCGCCGCAGGCGCCGCACGCAGACAGGCGGCGCGCTCCCCTCTCACGCCGGGAGTACGTCGACGGCATTCTGCGAGGCGACCGCTCGGCGCTTTCCCGGGCCGTCACTCTAGTGGAGAGCGCTCTCGCGGTGGATCGCGAGATGGCCGAACAGATTGTTGAGGATTGCCTGCCGCACAGCGGGTGCTCGATTCGCGTGGGCATCACGGGCGTCCCCGGAGCCGGCAAGAGCAGCCTGATCGAAGCACTGGGCAGGAGCCTGATCGAAGATCGAAAAGAGAAGGTCGCGGTGCTGGCAATCGATCCCAGCAGCCAGCTTTCAGGCGGCAGTATTCTAGGCGACAAGACAAGGATGCCTGGGCTCGCCGCGAGCGATATGGCGTTTATTCGCCCGTCACCGTCGCGCGGGATCTCCGGCGGGGTGGCGCAAAGGACGCGCGAGGTGATGCTTCTTTGCGAGGCGGCTGGCTATCGCAACATCCTGGTGGAGACAGTCGGCGTTGGCCAGTCGGAGACCGCGGTCCACGAAATGGTGGATTTTTTCCTGCTGATTACACTTGCCGGCGCGGGCGATGAGTTGCAGGGCATCAAGCGTGGCGTGATGGAACTGGCCGACTTGATTGCCGTGAACAAGGCCGACGGGGAAAACCTGGGCGCGGCGGAGCGGGCGCGAAGCGAGGCAGAGAACGCTCTACACTTCTTCCCGGCACAGGAATCGGGTTGGACGCCCCGGGCGATCACCTGTTCCACGGTTACCGGCACAGGCATCCGCGAGCTTTGGGAGTGCGTCCTCGAATATGTCGAGTTGGTGCGCGCGAATGGCTGGCTGGAGCGCGCGCGCCGCATGCAGCAGAAACGATGGATGCACGAGATGATCGATCAGTCGCTACGCCAGCGCTTCTATGCGAATCCAGCGGTACGGCCGAGCATCGAGGCGCTGGAGCACGATGTCGCAGCCGGGCGAACCACTTCGTTTCGTGCCGCGCGCATGCTGCTGGAGATGTACGAGCGAAAAGCTCAGGGCTGAGTGGATGGTTCCTGCTCGCTTCTCTTTCCTCGCAGCTCTTGCATGACTTCTTCGAGGGCCGGTTCCCAATCTGCGAGCCGGACGCCGAAGCAAGCGTGGAGCTTGTCGTTTGACAAGACAGAATTCCGAGGCCGCGTGGCGGGGGTGGGATAGTTTTTTGTACCGATGGGTTTCAGTTCGGGCGCTTTGACGCCCAGCAGCTCGCCGGCTCGAGCGAAGATCGCCTGCGCAAATCCGAACCATGAGGTTGAGCCACCGCAGGTCATGTGGTAGATGCCCGCGGACTCGCGAATGCCGCCGAACCGATCGGCGAACAGGCCTTCGACGATGGCCCGTGTGGCGCGGGCAAGTTCGATAGAGGTGGTCGGTGCACCGATCTGATCGTCAACGATGGAGAGGCTGCTTCGCTCCCGCGCAAGGCGAAGCATGGTAGCCAGGAAGTTCTTGCCATACGGGCCATAGACCCAACTCGTGCGAAAGATAAGGTAATTCGCGCCAACTTCTTCGAGAGCGTGCTCACCGGCGAGCTTGCTGGCGCCGTAGATATTGAGTGGAAGAGGCTTGTCGGTCTCGAGCCATGGCGCCGAACTCTTGCCGTCGAAGACATAGTCCGTCGAGTAGTGAACCAGGAGGGCGTTGCGTTCCCCAGTTTCTTCGGCCAAGACGCGCGGCGCGTGGGCATTGATCGCGAATGCCTGCTCGCTCTCTTCTTCGGCGCGGTCAACGGCGGTATACGCAGCGGCGTTCAGAATCACGTCGGGCGACTCGCGGCGGACCAAGGCACGAATCTGAGCGGGATCGGCCAGGTCGACGGCGGCACGATCGGCTGCGACGACTGAACCAAAGCCGGCAAAGCTGCGCGCCAGCTCACGGCCGAGCTGGCCGGTTTTGCCAACGATCAGAATGCGCGGCGTGTCTGGCCGGCGATCGCCTGAATCTTCCGAGTCCGCCATTGCGATGAGCTCCAACGGGTGGTGCGGCACTAGATCTGGCTGCAGGAATACCCCTTGCCGGCTGAGAACCGTTCCCAGGGGCTAAAGCCCGAGTGTTTATGCGCCTTCTACGGCACGGCTGAAGGCCTGCCCTTTCAAAACCGGATTCGTGCAACCAGCACTAGGGGCATTCTACCCGGCGAGGCCCGCTTCGCCTTCGATTCGCGCTGCGGCAAGAGAAACCGTACAATTTAGCTTGGGGGTTGTATCCAGGTGCACAGGGTTTATTGCGATGCGAATGCCACCACGCCTTTGCTTCCGGAGGTACTGGAAGCGATGCGTCCCTATTGGATGGAGCATTTCGGAAACGCGTCGTCGATCCATCACGAAGGGCAAGCGGCGCGGAAGGCAATCGACCTGGCGCGCGAGACGGTGGCGAGATTTTTCGGGTGCCGCGACGCCGAAGTGGTGTTTAACTCGGGCGGGACGGAGGGTGACAATACCGCGATCGCGGGACTGATCCGCGCGGGCGATCACCTGATTACCACATCCATCGAGCATTCGGCGGTTCTGCGTGCCGCGGACAAAGCCGCGCAGCTCGGCGCGCAAGTGACGTTTGTGGCGCCTCAGAAAAACGGCCTCATCGATCCGAAGGCGATTCGCAAGGCCCTTCGTCCGGAGACGAGGCCGGACAATGCTCGAAGAATCCTAATCAGTGTGATGCTGGCCAACAATGAGACGGGCGTACTGCAACCGGTGGAAGAGATCGGCGAAATTGCCGCGGAGTATGGCGCTTATTTCCATATCGATGCGGTGCAGGGTGCGGGAAAAGTTCCGTTCGACGTGCAACGGTTTGGATGTCATCTGTGCTCGATCAGCGCGCACAAGATGCATGGGCCGAAGGGCGTGGGGGCGATGTACGTACGCCGCGGCACGCCGGTGGAACCGCTTCTGCTGGGCGGGAGCCACGAGCGCCGCCAGCGTGCGGGAACTCAGAATGTGGCCGGCATCGTGGGCCTGGGCAAAGCGGCTGAGTTGGCGATGCGCAGCCTTGAGGACGGAACTATGGAGCGCGTTGCGGGATTGCGCGACCGGCTGGAGACAGGGCTGCTTGGGATTGCGGGGACGGACGTGAATGGAGCGGGCACGCCGCGCGCGGCCAACACGACGAACATTCATTTTGAGCAACTCGAAGGTGAAGCGCTGGTGATCGCGCTCGACTTAAAGGGTGTGGCCGTAAGCGGAGGTTCGGCGTGCCACTCGGGATCGACCGAGCCCAGCCACGTTTTGATGGCCATGGGATTGGGAAGAAACGCAGCGCTGGCGAGCCTGCGCTTCAGCTTGCTGAAGACGGTGACGGACGCCGATGTGGACGATGTCTTACGTGTCGTTCCGGAAGCAGTGGAGCGCTTGCGAGCGCTGGCGCCTGAGACAGTGCTCAGTCGCCAGTGATCGGTGACAGCTTTCCCGGCGGAAAAGGATAGCGACGACACGGGACCGTTGGCGCATTGGACAACTGAAACTTAGGGCTGGCGATTGACAACCAGGGACCGGAAACCATGAGCGCAGAACGCACGACAATTGCGGTTGCGATGTCGGGAGGGGTGGACTCCTCGACGGCGGCGGCGGTTCTCGCTCGCGGGAGCGACGGAGCGGGTGACGGCTTGGGCGTTTCGCACAGCAACGTCGTCGGGCTCACGCTGCAGCTCTGGGATCAGACGCGGCTGGCGGGTAAGCATGGAATCCCCGATGCGCCGAAGGCGGGCCGTTGCTGTTCGCTCGATGATGTGTATGACGCAAGGCGAGTGGCCGAGCATCTTGGTATTCCGTATTACGTGGTGAACCAGGAGGAGCGCTTCGAGCGCGATGTGGTGCGCCCGTTTGTCGATGAGTATCTTGCGGGGCGCACGCCGATTCCCTGCTCTCACTGCAACAACCATCTGAAGTTCGATCAGCTGCTGAAGACGGCGCGATCGATCGGCGCCGAGCGCATCGCGACTGGGCACTACGCGGTGAACGAGTACGATCGGGAACGAAGGCGCTGGATTCTGAAGCGGCCGGCAGATCTGGCAAAGGATCAGACGTATTTTCTTTTCGGGCTTACGCAGGATCAGCTTGCGCACACGCTTTTCCCGCTGGGGCACCTGACCAAGCCCGAGGTACGCGCTATCGCCCGGCAGCATGGACTGCAACTGGCGGAGAAGCCCGATTCGCAGGAGATTTGCTTTGTTCCCGGCGGCGACTACAAGCAGTTCCTCGCGGCGTATCTGGAAGAGCAGGGTGAGACTGCGCCGGAAACCGCGGGAGAGCTGGTTGCTGCGGGCGGCGAAGTGCTGGGCCGGCACGAAGGGATCTTCAATTTCACGGTGGGGCAGCGAAAGGGATTGGGAGTAGCCTCGCCAACCCCGCTGTATGTGCTCAATATCGATCCTGCGAGCCACAAGGTGACGGTCGGCGCCGACGCCGATCTGGCAACGCGAACGCTTCGCGCAAGGCAGATGAACTGGATCAGCGTTGCGGAGCTGACCGGGCCGATGCGGGTGAAGGCGAAGATCCGTCATCGTCATGAGCCGGCCTGGGCAACGCTGGAGCCAGCGAGCGGCGATGAAGTGATGGCAACATTCGACGAGCCACAACGCGCAGTTACACCCGGGCAGGCGGCGGTCTTTTACGACGGCGACGAGGTTGTGGGCGGCGGCTGGATTGCGTAAAACAGCAAGTTAGCGAGTCAGCAAGTTGGCATACGAAAGCTACAGTCCTATTGACGGACGGCCCAGGCAAGGCCGTCGGGATTTCCGCCGGCATCGATCTTGCCGACGACTGACAGAGTTTTGAGATCGATCACGGCGACATATCCATCGGGGCCGCACGCCTCAAAGGCGCGCGCACCGTCGGGCTGCACCAACACCCCGCCGGAGCCTGTCCCCGTTTTCAAACGCTTGAGCTCCTTGCGTGTTGCAGCATCGATGATCACGAAGTCGGGACCGGCCGAAACCAGCACCGTTTTGCCGTCGGGCGTGAACTTGAGCCGGTTGGCACGAGGCACATCGGCGGCAAGCGTCTCGATCACGCGTTTTGCCTCGATATCAATAATTGAGATCGTGGCATCTCCGGCGTTGGCCACCCAGGCTTCTTTACCGTCCGGCGAAACGTCGAATCCCTCAGAGCCGTGACCCACGGGAATCACGGTCAACTGCCAGTCTCCACCCGGCGGCACGGGCGGACCCGGCGGCGGACCTCCATTTGGGGGCGGCCCATTTCCGGGCGGCGGCATCATTCCATTTGGAGGACCGGGAGGATTTGCCGAGCCTTCGGTCTTTTCCATGATGGTCACAGTTCCCGAGCTTACGTTCGTAGTCACAACCCGCTTTGCACCGGGAAATACATAGAGCATGTGGGTGCGATTCTGGCCTGTGCCCATGATCCAGTCGACCCGCCCTGACGCAGGATCGTAACTGCCGATGGCCTTGGCCGCCTCGGCCGTAAACCAGACTTTGCCCTCGCCGAAATCGAGCCCGTGCGGACCGCGCAGCGCACCCAGGTCGATTGCCGGCAACGGCTTTTGCGCCACCAGGTCCACGACAGCGAGGGTGTGATACGCGCCGAAACCGTAGTTTGAGACATAGGCAGTCTTTCCGTCGGCAGAGGCGACGACCTCGTGTGGATCGTTACCCACCGGAATGCGCGCTGTCACCTGCAGCGTAGCGGGATCGACAATGGCAAGCGTTTGACCCTGCTTCGACAGTACGAGTAGCGATGAATTCGGATTGGACTGCGCGAAGCACCAGGTTGCCGGAATGGCGATCGCAAGGGTGGTGAAGGTGCGAAGAATTGACACCATGGAGACCTCCAGAATTCAATTCGCCTAGCAGCTATTTGGGTCGCTGCATGTCGAAACGGTCGTGGGTCCGCACGTAGCTGGGACCGCCCATGCGGCCAATCGCATTTAGTTTGTCCGGATCGATCTTATACCCATCGAGCAGGGAATCAAGCACGTGGAAACGCAGGACTTCGCCTACGACAAGAACTCCTCCTCCGGGCCTGTCACTGAGATGGATGGCCTGGTGCAAGCGGCACTCCATCTGCGCCTTACTTTCTGCCACGCGGGGCGGCTTGACCAGATCGCTCGGGATCGGCGTTAGCCCGGAGAGCGCGAACTCATCTACTTCGGGGGCGACGTCTGCGGAGGTCCTGTTCATCTGGTCCGCGAATTCTTCAGAAACGATGTTCACGACAAACTCGCCGGTGGCTTCGACGTTACGCAGGGTGTCTTTGTGCAGCCTGGGCCCGGAGCGCACGGCGGAGGAAAAGCAGACGAAAGGCGGATTCGAGCCGCAGGCGGTGAAGTAACTGAAGGGAGCAAGATTTCTTATACCGGCGGAGTCGATGGTGGATACAAACGCAATGGGCCGCGGCACAATCATGCCGATCATGAGTTTGTAGACGTCGTTGTATTCGAGTTGGCCAGGATCGATGACGCGCATTCCGCCCCACACGTCCGCGCGTTCGCGCGGCAGACCCCGCCCTAGATGAACATGTCGCCGTCGCCGGACGCGCGATTGGATTGAGAGCGCGATGCCGGCACGGCGGTGTGAAGCGATTCGAGAGCCGCCTTGGTTGCAGCCAGGAGCGCCGAAAGCTGGCGCATGGGCTTGTTGATGCAGTCTGCCACGAAGCCGCCGGCGCGATCCATGGCGTCGAAGACGTTGGTGATCATGGCGTCGAGCCTGCCCGCCTGGGCCTGGGCCTTCGACATGATATCGCTGGCCGCGGCCTGAATTTCGGCAGATTGAGTTCGGACCGAGTGAGCGATGGCAGCGACGTCGTCGGTGGCTGATTCGATCTTGGGCGCCAATTTCGTGAACAAATTGCGAGATGTCTCGATCAACGGCATCACGGACGAGCGTACTTCCTCGATTTTGTCGTTCATCGATCGAGCCGCTTTGCGCATGGCCAGGAATGCCGCCAGCAGAACAAAAGCCTGCACCACCATGGCCAGGGCAATGAGGGCAAACAAGGCAAGTTCAATGGTCTGGTTGTCGAAATTATGCATGATCGTGATCTCGCACCGATTCTCTCCGTGCCAGGGCCGTTCCCAAATGATCGGCTTCTGAGCGGCCATCTGCTCCTGCCGGGCTCTGGCGCATCCTCCGTTGTTGTTTCGCCGGCAACGGATTCACCGGCAGGCAGGAACCGGACGGAAGCTCCAACTGAAGGCCAAGGGCCCTCAGTACTCGTGGGTTTCGGGCTCGGCGGTGGCTGAGTTGTAGGCCTGCCGCCCGGCATCGACGGCCGCGCTTACGCGAGTCGACTGGTCGGCGACCAGGGTCTTGCCCCGTTCCACGAACTCTTCCCACTGCGCCCGGCCGCGGTCGACATATTGGCCAACCTGCTCCTTGCCCTTGTCGACCATGGCGCCAATCTGTTCCTTGCTTTTGTCGACAAGCGCGCTGACGTTGTCTGCGGCTTCGCGCGTCTTGGTGCGCAGGTATTCACTTCCCTCACGAGCGCTATTGGCGATGTCTTCGCGGGTCTCTTTGCCGCTTTTCGGTGCGTAAAGAATGCCCACCAACGCGCCAACGCCCAATCCGGCTAAAAACCAAGCCAATCCGTAGCTCTTGCTTTCGTCTGCCATGATCAATTCCTCCAAACTCTGCGCCGCTTCAAGGCTGCCTGAGAGTATCAAACACTTCAGTCTACCGCAAGTTACCCCCGCCTGCCGTTTACCGGAATTGTCCGGTCTTCAAGTGATGCGGCTTTAGCCAACCGGGGATGCCTTGGGTTTGCCCGTCGCCCAAAAGCGCGACTTTCTTCGGGAAGCGCTGGAAGACGACCCTGGATTTACCCGAGGAATAGTTCCAGCCGGACTTGCGAAAATTTTCCTTTATATGCCTTGACACGTATATTCTATTTGGGGTATATACGAACCATGGAATCGGTCTTCGAGATTATTGCCGAGCCCAACCGCCGCGCGATCCTGAGCCTGCTGACCTCGTCGGAGCAGTCAGTGGGAGAGATCGAGCGGCAGCTACGGATGCCGCAGCCGGCAGTATCGAAGCACCTGCGCGTGCTTCGCGAAGCGGGTTTCGTTGAATCCACGGTTGACGCGCAGCGACGGCTCTACCGGCTGAAGGCGGAGCCATTTCGGGAGATCGATGACTGGCTGGCCCAGTTTCGCCAGTTCTGGGAGGCGCACATCGATGCCCTGGAACGCCATCTTGACCGCGTGGCGCGGACGACACGCACGAAAGGGCCAGTTCGCCCGCCGAACGGAAGATCGATCCAAACGGCATCGGCGAGGAAACCGAAGACGAAATAACGCGGCAGGACCCGCGCATCTCACCCATACGAGGAACCGATGAAGATCAAAATCACCACCGTACAAGTTGACGATCAGGAAAAGGCACTGCGCTTTTATACCGAAGTGCTGGGCTTTGTGAAGAAGAACGATTTCAGCAACGGGTCGTATCGCTGGCTGACTGTGGCTTCAGCAGAGGAACCGGAGAGTACAGAGCTGCAGCTGGCGCTGAACAACAACCCCGCTGCCAAGACATACCAGCAGGCCCTGTTCCAGCAGAGCCAGCCGGCAGCGATGTTCTTCACCGATGACCTGGGAGCGGACTACGAGCGGATGAAGGCCCTGGGCGCCAACTTCACCATGCCACCGACCGACGTGACAGCATCGAAGATAGCGATGGTGAACGATACCTGCGGGAATCTGATTCAGCTCACGCAGTTGATGCGCTGGCAGGGTTGACCTTTAGCCGCATGCCAAGCTGAGGATTGCGATGAGATCGAGCATGGAATACGCACCGGGGCCGGCAAGACCTGCGCAGGTGGAGAAGGGTCCGGAGAAGTGGACGCTGATTCTGACCAGAGAACTGCATCATCCGCCGGAGATGGTTTGGGAGGCGCTCACGGATCCCGCGCAACTGCGGGAGTGGGCGCCGTTCGAGGCAGATGCAAACCTGGGCGCCGCAGGAACGAAAGCAAGGCTGACCTGGGTGAGCACAGCTAGAACTTCAGAGACGATGGTCACCCGCGCCGACCCTCCCAGGGCGCTTGAGTACAGCGACATGCGATGGGAGCTAGAGCCGCTTGCCGGCGGCACGCGTCTGACGCTGTGGCACAGCATCGATCGCCGTTACGTCTCGTGGGGCGCTGCCGGCTGGCACATCTCATTCGACGTCCTCGAGCGGCTGCTTGCAGGCGAACCGATGGGGCGGATGGCCGGAGCCGACGCCGCGAAGTTCGCAGGCCGGCAACGCCTGGTTGCTGAGTACGCAGAGCAATTCGGCAGCTGAGCGCCAAGATCGCCGGCCAACAGAATTCGAGGAGGGACCCTATGAAATCAACCCTGCTCAAACCTGCCTTCGCGAAGAGCCAAAGCTGACAGACCGCGACGGAAATTGGATACGTGATATGCCCAAGGAATTGAATTTCAAGCAGGAACTGACCGGCTGTTTTGGTTTTCCGGTCGCGGAAAACCCAACTCAGCCGATGATCGAAGCGGCTTTTCGCGCGATGGGATTGGATTGGCGTTATCTAACTCTGGAAGTGCGGCCCGAAAAGCTGGGCGCGGCGGTTGCCGGAGCCAGAGCGTTTGGGTTCCGCGGCTTCAACTGCACCATTCCACATAAAGTCGCGGTCATCGAGTACCTGGATTCGGTCGGGGAGTCGGCTTCACTGATGGGAGCGGTCAACTGTGTGGTCAATCGCGACGGCGCTTTAGTGGGCGAGAACACGGACGGCAAGGGATTTGTCGCAAGTTTTCGAGCCCTCGCCGATCCCAGCGGAAAATCCATGGTACTGCTTGGCGCAGGGGGCGCAGCGCGAGCCATTGGCGTGGAGATGGCTCTGGCGGGCTGTTCGCAGATCACGATTGTGAACCGCGATGAAAAGCGGGGCCGCGAGCTGGAAACGCTTTTTCGCGGCAAACTGTGTGAGGCAACGAAAGCGACGGGACATGAACTTGCCGTGACCTATGTACCGTGGCGAGGAGATTTCCGCGTGCCGGCAGGCGCGGATATTCTGGTGAACGCGACATCCATCGGACTTTTCCCGGACGTGGATGCGCGCATTCCACTTGCGATGGAGACCGTGCCCCAGGAAATGATCGTCGCGGACGTGATTCCTAACCCGCCGACTACGCGGCTGGTCCGCGAGGCAGGGGCGAAAGGTTGCCGCGTAATCGACGGGCTCGGCATGCTGGTAGGCCAGGGTGTGATCGGAATCGAGTACTGGACGGGAATGAGCCCTGACGCCGCGGTGATGCGCCGCGCCCTGGAGCAGGTTTTCGCCTAGCTGAGGGGAGGATGCAAGCGCATCGCCAAACAAATCAGTCACCGAATCTGCAGGTGCTCATGAAACAACCCATCGCGGCAACATCGGCCTCGGAATTCATCGACGCGAAGATCGATGAGCTTGGCGGCTGGCGCGGCAAGATGCTTGCCAAGGTACGCAAGGTCATCCACCAGGCAGACCCGGAGATCATCGAGGAGGTGAAGTGGATGGGGACTCCGGTCTTTTCTCACGGCGGAATCGTGTGCACCGGAGAGACCTACAAAGACCACGTGAAGCTGACCTTTGCCAAGGGAGGATCGCTGCCGGATCCGTCGCGGCTGTTCAACTCCAGCCTGGACGGAAACGTCCGGCGCGCGGTCGACATCCATGAAGGCGACAACCTGAACGAAGCGGCGTTGCGGGATCTGATCCGCGCCGCCGTGGCGCTGAATCTGAAAGGCAAACCCAAGGGAAAACTCCGGAAATCGAGCAGCTAGCGCGTGCTAGGATCGTCGAGGCAGCCGCTGGCCGAGTTGGCGAACGCTGTAGGGGAAGGTTCAGAGGAATGGAACGTGCGATGAAAAGGATAACTGTGGATTGGAAGGCGATGTTCGGGAAAGTGTTTACGCATTCCTGTGTGGCGATGCTGGCGGTGGCGGCCGCATCGACCTCCTACACGGCAGCTGCGCAGCAGGCGGCTGCCAACGCAAAGATTCCCATGCCGCCGATGGGCTGGTCGTCGTGGAATGCCTTCTCGAACACGATCAGTTCCGCGGTGGCGCAGGCGCAGGCCCAGGCGATGGTGAGCTCCGGCCTGAAGAATGCGGGCTACGAGTACGTGAATATCGACGAGGGCTGGTGGCTGGGTGATCGCGATGCCCAGGGCAATATTGTGGTCGATGGCAAGGCGTGGCCGGCGATCGAGCAGGGCGAGCAGCCCGGCGACATGAGCAACATTGTTCGCTTCATCCATAAGCTGGGACTGAAGGCAGGCATCTATACCGACGCGGGCAAGGACGGATGCTCGATGTATCCGGATCTGGGGCCGGCTTACTCTCACGTGGGGAGCGAGGGCCACTACCAGCAGGATTTTCTGCAGTTCGCGCGCTGGGGATTTGACTACGTGAAGGTGGACTGGTGCGGCGGAGACAAGGAGAACCTTGATCCCGATGTCCAGTACTCCGAGATCGCAAGGGCCATCGAGCACGCGGCGCTGGTGACAGGACATCGGCTTTACTACTCGATCTGCAACTGGGGCAAGGAGAGCCCGTGGACGTGGGGGCCGGGGGTGGGCGGCGCCACACAATCTATCTGGCGCACAAGTGGGGACATTGTGGCCCCAGTGGTGGCGGGCAGCGTGAACGCGGGGCGAAAGGTGTCGTTCGAGAAGATGCTGGCTAACTTCGATCAGGGAATCCATCCTGAGGCTGAACACACCGGCTTCTACAACGATCCCGACATGATGGTGCTGGCAATGCCCGGGATGAACGCCGCGCAGGACCGGTTGCACATGGCATTGTGGGCGATCTCAGGTGCACCTTTGCTGATCGGGGCTGACCTGACCCGCCTGGACGCCGACGCGCTTGCAGCGTTCACCAATGCTGATGCGATCCGCATCGACCAGGACGCGCTGGGACTGCAGGCGATCAAGGCACGGGAATTGGCGCCGGGGCTGGAGGTCTGGTCCAAATTCCTCGCGACGCCCGGCGAGCGGGCAGTGCTGCTGCTGAACCGCACCTACTTCCCTGCCCCGATGAGCTTGCAATGGAGCGATCTTGGACTCGCCGGCGATGCGGCCTCGGTGCGTGAGGTGTGGACGGCCAAAGATCTGGGCAGCGTACAGGGCGCTTACAAGACGGTGGTGCCGGCCCAGGATGGCATTCTGCTGATCGTGAAAGGGAGCGAAGGCAACTTCAAGCAGTATGTGCCAGCGGGACAACACAGCGGGGATCGGGCGACACGATTCACAGGTGTGAGCGCGACGGAGCGCGGATGGGCCCAGGCGCGCGTTCACTACAGAAACTCAAGCGCAGATGCGCACCTCGTCGACTTGACGGTCAACGAGCAAGGCACGACGCGAGTTGCGTTCCCGCCTACGGGCGCCGATGAAGGATCCGTCTGGATCGAGGTGAATCTCGACCGGCAGGGGGACGGCAACATTCTTGATTTCTCGAACTACTCGGAACCGGGCCTGGCGATTACCGGACTCGACGTGCATTGAAGAGGCGAGACGAGCGGATGGGAGCGAGACCGTGAATTCGAGCATGCCCCACCGTCGGCCTGGGTCTGCGGCTAGAGGCGCTCCTGTGCCATGGCCTCAATCTCCGGCTCGGTCCGAGCCGAGAGATCGACAACCTCGGTGGCGACCACCTGCGAAAAGATGGTTGGGTGATGCTTTTTCAGGTACTCCACCAGAAACTCGAGGGCGCTGCTTTTGCCGGTGCCGTGTCCGATGAGGACGATCTCGGTGGCCGGCTTCAGATCCTGCGCAATCTCTTCGTAGAAAGAGGATTCCTCGGGTGCGCGCTGGCCCGCGTAATGCCTTTCCTTGCGATGAATCAAATGACGACGAAATCCACGCGGATCGTGGGGCGCGATAGCAGCTTCGCGCTGGTCGGGCAGGCCGACTCCGAAATCCTGATAGATCCGCGCCATATGGTGGTCGATCACCACGACCAGGCGACCGGAGGGCGCAGGCCCCTTCACTGTATCGCATACGCCGGCTTTGCGCAGGAACTCGCGCAGCCGTGAAACTTCATCCACTTCCAAGCTATGGGTATGCGGCCGTTTGAACAGTGCGCGCTCGGCGCCGACCACAAACTCAAGCTCATTGTTGTCATGCTCCCGAACCTCGCCCAGTTTCCTCACGAGTTCGACCACTTCGCTCCAGCCAGCATTTCGCGGAAGCTTGCCATCCACGAGATTCGCCAACAGCAGTTCTTGATTGTGTTGAAGATGACCGCCCATTTTGCACCTCTGCTTTCACAGAATTTGGTCGTACTGCCTTGGCATGCCGAGGGCATGAACTGCAAGGTTGGATTCCAGAAAACGCGCCTGGATGCTGGACGTCCCGCCCTGGTGGCCTGATTTTGTGCCCGCCGTACAATTAAGGAAGGAAAATGAGCTCATTTCAGCGAAAAGCCGCCGGCCTGAACCTGACGGGCTATGCCGGCGTGATCTTGCTTTTGTTGAGTTCCTGTTCAGCACCGCAGTCTTCCGGCGGGCCACCACAACAGGCCAGCTTTGGGTGGGCCGCACAGGACTACCAGGGCGACGTGTGGTTCACTTTATCGAAGGGATCGACGCCGGAGTTCGATTTCCGCCTCGGCGGCGGAGGGTCGATTGCCGAGATGCGCAACGCCACCACCGGATACTCGGAGATGCTATCACCTGCTTATCAGGCGGGAGTGGACACCGATCGGGTGATTCAATCCACGTTCTGGGTCGACAACGTGCTCGGATCAATCAGCGCACCCGACGAGCGCTTCAACCTCGATCTTGCCGGCGACTCCACCGGGGCGTTCGCCCAGTTCTTGTCTCTGAGTCATTCGAACACGGCGACGGGCATCCAGGTCGATGTTTATTCGGTCAACTCGCTGCAGTGGTATCCACAACTCAATAGCGATTTCGCCGGCTCCGACCCCGCTCCGTCTCTCACTCGCTACCAGCTTTTGGCCGATGGCACGCTCAAGATTCGGCGCGTGATTCGAGTGCCGAACGTGCTATTGAAGGGAACCGCTCAGCCGCTGGCGCAGATCTATTTCGAAAACTGGAATCCCGTCGGCGTGGGCCGCAATGTCGATTCCATGGCGCTCAGCATGGACAGCAGCGGTAATCCGGTCCAATGGTATTCACCGAGCAACTTCCCCTATTACCAGAATTGGCCGATGCCGACCGCCACAAGTGGCTACGCGGTTGGATTCAAGAACGGTGCCGCGCAGACCGAGCCGGTCATCGGCTTTGTGTTCGGCATGCAGCTGGCCGTGGTCGATGGTTCAGCGGGGGGTTCGACGGGAACTACGGCAAACGATGTCCTGAACTCGATGCTGGTAACGAACGATGGCATTGCGATCCTGCCGGCCACCTATGTGTACAACGCGATACCCGGCAGCATCGTCGATATGGAATTTCGCATTGTGCCGCGGCTCACCGCCGGAACCGAATTCGCCGGTACGGTGACTTCGCAGGTCTCGGAGGTCGCAGCGCCGGCGGTCTACGGCCCTTCTTACGCATTCAGCGGAGAGATGGCGACGATCGTGGCGACGCTGAATAAGGATGTGTCGGCTACGGGCGTGCGAACCGAACATCTGGGAGCGTACTGGTAGCTCGCGTTTCCTAGTGCGTCGTTCTGCGTTCGCTGCCTGCAGACTACGGATTCTTGCCCGCAACTACTTCGGCAAAATGAAAAGCTCGGCGGCGCCCCAATTGCTCGATCTGCTCGCGGCAACTAAAGCCATCGGCAATGACGATCGCATCGGGGCCCGCGGCCTCGACCGCAGGAAGCAGTTCCTGGTTCGCGATGGTGCACGATACATCGAATTTGTCGGCCTCGAAGCCGAAAGGCCCTGCCATGCCGCAGCAGCCGGCTTTGATGAGTTCCACCTTCGCGCCCGCTTTGCGCAGAAGGGCGATCTCATTTTCCGGCCCGCCAAATACCGCTTTGTGATGGCAATGACCATGGATGAGAATGCGCTTGTCCTCAAGCGGCTGCGCGACGAAATCCGGCGCTTCGGAGGCAAGAAAATCAGCCAGCAGCCAGACCTGACGGCTGAGGCGCTGGGCACGCGGATCGTGGGGAAATAGTTCCAGGAGTTCATCGCGAAATACGCTGGCGCAGCTTGGCTCGAGAAAGACGAACGGCAGACCGGCGTCGATTTGCGGAGTCATCTCTGTGAGAACGTCGGCAAGATATGAGCGAGCCGCGGAAAGAAGGCCGAAATCGTAGAGCGGGCGACCGCAGCATATGTGGTGGCGCGGAGTTTGAACCGCGAAACCTGCCGATGCGAGCAGTGATTCGGCTGCGCTGAGAGTCTGCGGATGGTAGTAGTTGTTCCAGGTGTCAGGCCACAGCAGGACTGGCCGTGCAGGCAACTGCGCTTCCTCGGTCCCCAAAGGCGAGGGACCGAGGGCATCCGCACCCCTTCGGATCAAAGGAGTGGAAGAGCCGGCTGACTTTCGCGTCTTCTGATAGCTTTTTGCCGCGAGGCGCGGGAGTTCGCGTCCTCGGGCTACGCCGACGATGCGCTTGACGAGGGGGGCGGTGAGCGGCCCGGTGAGTACAGCATTGGTGAGCGCCGGAGCCATCGAGCCATATCGCGCGAGCCGGTCGGCGAAGCCGAAGATATAGTGATGCAAAGGGTGCAGGCGACCCTTGTAACGCTGGGCGAGGAACTCCGATTTGTAGGCTGCCATGTCGACCTGCACCGGGCACTCCGACTTGCAGGCCTTGCAACTCAGACACAGGTCGAGAGCTTCGTGCACGGCGCGGCTTTGAAAGCCTTCCTGGCGCAGCGCGCCGGCAAGCATCTCCCAGAGCAGGTGAGCACGGCCACGGGTGGAGTGCTGTTCCTCGCCTGTGGCGCGATAGCTTGGGCACATGACGCCGCCCTGGGTATTCCGGCACGAACCTACGCCCACGCAGCGTTCCGTCGCGCGAGTGAGCGAACCACCATCTTTCGTGAATGCGAAGTTGGTCGCCCCGGGCCACAATGGCGAGGGACCGGGGGCATCCGCGGTTGGGTCGGGCGGATGATGGTGCAGATTTTCTGCGGGGTCGTACACACGCACGGCATCGGACAGCTTGCCGGGGTTCATGCCATTGTCGGGATCCCAGATCTTCTTGAATTCGCGGAACGCCTCAATCAACTCCGGGCCAAACATCTTGGGCAACAACGCAGCGCGTGATTGGCCATCGCCGTGCTCGCCGGATAGCGATCCGCCGAAGGACAGAACAACATCGGCCGCGCGGTCGATGAATTCGCGGTATCGACGAACTCCCTCAACGGTGTGGAAGTCGAAATTGATGCGGGTATGGACGCAGCCCTGGCCGTAATGCCCATAAAGCGGGCTGCGATACCCGAATTCGCCCATCAGTTTGGTGAGGGCGCGCAGATAATCGCCAAGTTTTTCCGGGGGAACGGCTGCATCCTCCCAGCCTTCCCATCCGTCGGGCTCGCCGGGCACGAAGACGGTGGCTCCCAGCGCGGATTCGCGCACATGCCAAACGGCCGCGGCCTCCTCTGGCGTGCAAATGTGCGCTACAGGCTTCGCGGGCCAAGTGCGCGCCGCTTCGGCCAGAGACTCCGCTCTTGCAAGCGCCTCTCCGGCGCTCCACGCACCCATCTCGACCAGCAAGAAGCCTACACCCGGCGGCAGCTGGCTGAGCTGCTCGAGCGCCAGCCCCTTGCGGCGCATGAAGTCAACGAGCATGGAGTCGAAACCTTCGAGGCCGATTGGCGAATGATCGAGCGCCAGTGGCACGGCGTCGGCGGCGAGGAATGGGTCATTGAATCCCAAAACGGTGAGCAAGCGGAAGGGAGGGCTCGCGGTGAGGTTGAGCCTGGCGGAAAGGATATTCGCGCAGGTGCCTTCAGAACCGACCAGCGCGCGCGCTACGTGAAAGTTGTTTTCGGGCAGCAGCTGATCGAGGTTATAGCCGGAGACCCGCCGTGGAATGCGGGGGAACCTTTCGCGGACGAGGTTGCCGTACCGGTCATGTAAGCGTTTGAGGCCGGCATAGATTTCGCCGACACGGCCGCCGGCAAGAATCAGGGAATCGAGCTGATCGGGCGGAGTGGGGCCAACGGTCAACCGGGTGCCATCATAGAGGACTACATCGAGAGATTCGACATTGTCGACCGCCTTGCCACCCAGCAGCCCGTGCACGCCGCAACTGTTGTTTCCGATGATGCCGCCGAGGGTGCAGCGGGAGTGAGTCGCGGGGTCGGGTGCGAAGGTCAGATGATGCGCTTCGGCGGCGTCGCGCAGCCGGTCGAGAACAATCCCCGGCTCGACGCAAGCCATACGGGCTGCGGGATCGATGGAGACGAGCGCCTTCATATAGCGCGAATAATCGAAGACCACAGCGACATTCACGCACTGTCCGGCAAGGCTTGTACCCGCGCCGCGGGGTAGAACGGCTGCTCCCGTCGCGCGGCAAGCGGCTAACGCTGCCTCGACGTCGGCAGCATCGCGAGGAAAGACTACACCGATGGGAAGCTGGCGGTAATTTGAGGAGTCGGCAGCATAAAGCGCCCGGGATCCCAGATCGAAGCGGACGAGATGGGAAGAACCCGGGCCGCCGAGGTTTTTCCGCAACAGAGATTCCAATTCGCGGTGGGCCGAAAATCGCTCATGTTCAAGCGGAGTGGAATTGGAGAGGATGGCGAACGAAGAAGTGCTCACGTTGGAATGGTAGCGCGAGCAGGGCGCGTATGGCGGCTCTTACCGCGCGGGCCACTCTTCGACGACGACGCCGAGATCGTTGACCCGCTGGATGACAGCTTCGACATTGCGGCGAATCCTGGGCTTGTCCTGAGCTGGCGCAGAAGGCAATTCCGCGACCGCGATCACGCGACCGTAAGGCCACGCTCCGGCAGGGATGGCGAGGATGGCTTTCTCGAGATCGGCGGGCCGCAGTTCGAGTTCCTGGCGGCGCGCCGCCACGGGGCGCAGCATCGATCCCTGCCCGGCGGGGCTTGGATTCGCATCGGGCATGAGAATCCTGACGGTGATGGTATCGGGACCCACGGAAAGAAACGGATTGGCCCATGCCGAAGCATCGTGGACATCGATGTAGAGGCTCTTGGTCGGCAGAGGGATTTGCGCGAGTTGCGCGCGCTCGCTGTCCAACTCTGTAGCGGTCGCCTGCGCCTGATGTTCGGCCTTGGCGGCTTTCTGCGCCACACCTTCCACCGCCTGCTCTTCCCTGTGGCAGGCAGTTAAAGACACTGCCAGAAGCATGACAAAAGCCAGGCAGCCCCTGGCATTTTTGCAGTGAATCACACATCAAGGATAGCAGGAGCAAAACCGGCTGCGCCAGATGAAAAGCCGGCGTGGACCTGGCCGGATGAATACGTTATGCCGACCAACAACCGTCCCTCAGAGGCTAAAGCCCTTTGTTTATGCATCTCATGTGGCACGACTAAAGTCGTGCCCTGACTTAATTGGTGAGTCGGAAGTGGTTCGGATTCATGCGCCGGCAGAAGGACCGCCCGGCTCTTGTGCTGATTTTGTGCTATGGCCGATCGGCAAGAACGGAGGCCAAACTTCCGAATTGGCGGTCACTCGCTCAGAACCAACGTTCAAAAAGCGGAATGGCTGTTTTATTCCTTCGTGCTTCTCTTCAGCAGTGAAATTGATCTGGGCCAGCGCAATACTTCCGCCCAACCGAAGATCGATGTGAGAATGGCGAAGATACCCAACACGATGTAGGGCCAAGTGAGGACGAAGCTGCCGATGATCTGCTTCGAGTCGATCGGGGGTTGGGGAAAATGCCGAACGTTTACCATAAAAGCTCGCTGAGCCACGCTTGAATAGATGAAGAAGCACGGCACGAAAAGCATCATGCAACCGGCAAGCAGTCGAAAGCGCAGCGCCAAGATGGACATCGGAAAGAGCGATAGGAACACTAGCGATATCCCCCATACTTCTTGCGAACTATCGTTCACGCCGACCGTGAATACGGCCATTGGATAGATCGCGCAGCCAGCCATGCCGACAAGGATACCGAGGCCAAACAAAATGGCGCTAATCGTTCTCTTTATTGTGACGCTTTCCATTCAGCCTTAACGCTACCACCGTGACGATAAATCATGAAAGCTGGGCGATGGCACGTAATGCTCGCTGGTTGCCGTCTGTGCAAGGTCTTCGAGGCGATTCTTGACGTATTCTGGCCTATTCGGAAGTAATCTCGATTGCAGCCGCAGAACCGCAACCGCAGATCCTTCCCCTTCGCGTCGCTCAGGTTCAGGATGACAGTGCATGGGTAGCGGTCTATGGCGGGTTCCAAGGCCGAAATTTGTGCTAATTTGTGCGACGGAGCTGCACATCCTGCCCATCTAGCACATTCAGCACATCGTAAAATCAGTAACTTACGTGTTTTCAATGCGCCTTCAAGTCGTGCCCTTTCAAAGCGCATGTGCAACCGGTTCCAGCGCGAGGCTTCTCCTGTAGCGTGCGCACGGTCACGGCGTAGCGCGCCGCGCAACCGCTATCCTGCGCGCGGATCACTGGAGTCGAGCGATGAGCAAGCGCGTTGTGGCGATCGCAGGCAGCTACCGCAAAAGCGGCGTGACCGAAACCGTGGTCGAAGCCGTACTGGCGGGGGCGCGAGAAAAAGGCGCGGTGACGCAGTTCATTCGTCTCAGCGATCACCCGATCGAGTTCTGCACCAATTGCCGCCAGTGCACGCAGGTGCCAGGCGAGGCACGAGGCAGTTGTGCGCAGCGAGACGGACTCGAGGAGATACTGTGCGCGGTGGAGGGCGCCGACTCAATCGTACTCGGCTCGCCGGTGAACTACTTCAACGTGACGGCCATCTTCCGCAGGTTCCAGGAACGGCTGCTTGGATATGTTTACTGGCCGTGGGGACAAAACGGACCCACACCGCGCAGCAAGCAGCAACCCCGGAAGGCAGTGTTGGTGGCGGCCTCTGGCGCGCCAGGGTTTCTGATTCCGCTGGTCACAGGAGCGGCGCGAGCACTTGACATCACAGCACGCAGCCTGGGTGCCAAGACCGTGGGCAAGCTCTGGATTGGATTGGCTGCCGGAGAGCCGGATCACAAGCCATCCCCCCGCACGCTCGAACGCGCCCGGCAGTTGGGCATGAGGCTGGCGTAGCGGGAATGCGTCTACCGGCGCTTTGTGCGCGCTTTCTTTTCCGTGACTCCCTGCGCCTGCCCCTTATTTCCTGAATCGATGAGGCTGCGGGCGATCGAGTCGAGCATGCCGTTCAGGAAGTTGATGGATTCGGGCCCGGAATAGCGGCGGGCAATCTCAAGAGCTTCGTTGATGACAATAGGAAACGGCGTGGATTTGAAACCGATCAACTCGGCCACTGCCATGCGCAGCAGATTGCGATCGACGGCGGGCATGCGGTCGAGGCGCCAGTGTTGGGAGTGCGCGGCGATGAGAGCATCGATTTGCTCCAGTTCCGTCTGTGCAAGGCTAAACAGATCTTCGGCGAATGCGCGCACTTGAGGTTCGACGGGGTCGCCCGCCTTCCAGAAGGTAGCGCGCACCTGATCGGGCGATTGCCGGCCCATGTCAGCCTGAAAAAGCATCTGCATAGCGATTTCGCGTGATTTGCGGCGCCCTGAAGCGTGATGCCGTCCCGAGGTCAAGTGGAACCGCCTGAGAGCTTCCGCTGCAAACTCACCATTTCAATGGCTGCCACCGCAGCCTCAAAGCCCTTGTTTCCGGCTTTGATGCCGGCGCGCTCGAGAGCCTGCTCCAGGGTTTCGCAGGTGAGCACGCCAAAACTGTGCGGGATGCCGGTCTCCTGTTGCGACTGGCCGATGCCCCGAGCCACTTCGTTGTAAATGGCTTCGTAATGCGCAGTCTCGCCGCGCAGCAAGCACCCAAGGGTGATGATGGCACTTACTCGGCCCGACTGAGCAATGGTGCGCGCTGCACCCGGAATCTCCCAAGCACCGGGAACGCGAACCACTTCAATGCCGGCTCGACTGGCGCCGCTGCGCAACAGCGCATCCAGCGCGGCATCGAGCAGGCGGTCGGTGATCACCGCGTTCCAGCGGGAGACGACGATTGCGAACTTCATGTCTTCGGCGGAGAGATCGCCTTCCACGGCCACCGGCTTGCCTTTGAGCGGATCAGTCCAGGCCCAGAAACCAAGAGCGAAGCCCGGTTCGGGCTCAACGGTAAAGAGACGCGACTTCCAATGTGTCTCTGCGACCGGTGTGAGACAGGTCGCGGAGACATCGCCGCCGTTCGCGCGCAGCCAAGCCTCGGCTGCCTGGTAAACCGAGTCAAGCGAAGTAACCTCGACGAGAACATCTGCGGTGGAGGGAAAAGCTCCGTCAACCAACTCCAGGTTGCCCCGCGGAGCAAAGAACGATGCGCCGCGACTTTCCTTCTCTTGCCAGCCTGTTCCGGAGGCGAATCCGAGAGCAGAAAAAAAACCGGACAGCCGCTCGTAGGCTGCGGCGCTCCCGGCGGAACGTAAGAAGGAAATGCCCTTGATCATGGGTCGATTCTATCGTGTGAGAGCCAAGCGACGGCAGGCCATCGGGCAAGTTCAAATTCAGCTTCGGTAGTTGGAGAACGCCGGGCAATGTATAGTAAGGCCCATCCGGGAGATCGGATGGCAGTCCGATCGCGGCAAGACCGACTTTCCCGCACAAAACGTTCGATAACCTCTCTGAGCGTGCAGGTTGCGACGGCGCGCTCCTGGAATGCGCGTGTCGACGGGCCCGGTACTGACAACTCGCTAGCGATTCGAGTCCGCCCGATCTGGAGCCCCGACGCTGCTGTGCGGGCCTTCCCTTCAACTGCGCTAAACGGCAAGATCAAGAAAAACAGAAAAGGAGGATTCCGCGATGAGGTCGAAACGGGTTTTCGTAGTGTCTATCCTGGCGGTGGTGCTGGCGGTATCTGTGAAATTTGCGCTCTCGGCGCAAGACCGGTATGCCCTGAGGGTTCCGGACGGACTTGCATTTTCCGAGTTCAAAGGCTACGACGCGTGGCAGGATGTCTCGGTCAGCGAAACAGCAGGTAGCGTCAAGGCCATCCTGGGTAACCCCATCATGATTTCGGCGAGCAGAGACGGCGTGCCGGACAATGGCAAACCTTACCCGGAAGGCTCCAAGATCGTGAAGATCGAGTGGATCAAGAAGAAGAATCCGGCATCGCAGTATTTCGTCGAAGTGCCGGACACACTGAAATCGGTCTCCTTCATGGTCAAGGATTCGAGGAGATTCGAGGACTCGCACGGCTGGGGGTACGCCAAATTTGAATATGATCCTGGCGCCAAGACCTTCAGGGCTGCGGTGACCGGTACCGGTTGCGGAGATACATGCCACAAAGTTATGGCGGCGCGAGATTACGTGTTCACGGCCTATCCACCGAGGTAGCTGCACCTGAGTGATCCAGGGCAGGCTGCATCAATGGTTTACCGATTAGCGCCGCTCAGCTGGATCGATTCTTGTGGTCTAGGTCACAGAGCGCGGTTTGACCTCGATCACCGTAGCCGGGACGTATGTGGTTGAGGTGGGCACGGTCGGCGTTTGATACAGGCAGCCGGCATCGTTGCCGCCCAAAGAGACCGGCGTACAAGCGGGAAGATTGGGACTGATTTGCTGCGAATCTGCGGGCGGCGAAGCGATGCTCACGTTGGTGGGAATACTAAGGAGGTGGATCTCATTGTCGCCTGCCGTCGAGACGAAGAATAAGGTGTTGTCTGAGCCGAAAGCACCCGCGACCGGAGCGGTGGGTGGATTCGCCGAGGTGGCATCGGCAAACGTGATATAGCCGACGGGCCCGGCACCACTTGTCTGTGGCAGGTAGAAAGGCAGCTGAGCTGCTGCGGTGGAGGCTCCGGGAGCGTAGGTGACAAATGCGATGGGTGCAGCGGTCGTGTCAGATTCCGTTGACGGAGCCGAGCCAACCACGACCTGGTTCACTTTCACAGCATTGGTGACGCCGCTCAGACTGAGGGTTCCATTGACGGTGGGGTCGGTGCTCAGAGGGGAGAGCGCGGCGCCCTGGGCTGGTGCGCTTGGTCCCACACCGGGGCAAATGCCATTGGACGTCAAAGGGCCATTCGGCACCGCAGTGGGAACCGCAACGCCAATGTCGGTGAGGTTGATGCTGTTTCCGCTGGAATTTGAACCGGCGAGAGCGGCACCCAGAATATGGCTGCCGTCAGACGTCGCACCGAGCACGTCTGTCTGATAGGCGATGGAATCGCTCTGGGGGTAGAACTGAATGCTGGCATTGTCGCCCACGTCGCCCGAGGGGCACCAGGTATGCGCCGCGGTGGGGCTGCCGCTTAGATAGGCCCCGATGGCAGGAACAGTGATGGCCAGCTGGCGGGCTATGGGAAGAGGGACCAGGCCATTCAGGGAGGGCCCGGAGTTCGCGGCCCAGGCGGCAGGCGGAGCGGAGAGGGGATAAGAACTCCAGCCGGAGTTGGTGTTGTAGACGTAGAGGGTATCGGTGTGCGCGCCACCCAGTGAGGAGCTGTCCACGATGTAAAGCGTGCTTCCGTCAGGTGTCCAGGCCGCCGCCGCCCCCAGGCCGCCTTGCGTCTGCGAAGCTCCGGTCGCGACGCTGTAGAGATAGAAGACGCCGCGAATCTGATCGTTGATCAGCAACTGACTGTTGTTGGGAGAGACGGCAAGAACCACTCCCGGAGCATTCGGATCCTGCTTCGTAATTGTGTTTCCGGACGTGGAGTAGACCATCAGCTCGCGAGCCGAACCGAAATAGAGACTGTTTCCGCTTGCGTCCATCACCATGGAATTAGGAACGTATGGCAGCCGCACCGCGGAGCCGGTGGTGCCCGTGAGCAGTTCGATCGAATAGAAGTACTGCGATTGTCCCGGAGCCCCAAACCAGGCGAAGTCGCTTGTGGTGCCGGGCACGATGATGTCGACAGGATTGGAGGCGAGGGACAGACCGGTGCCATACAGGCCGAGTTCGTTGATCGGCGCCGGATTGCAGGAAGAAGGCTGGCAGGTGGCGTAAACGGAAGCTACACCTGGGTATGCCGCTCTGATGGCGCCGGCGGAAGCCGAGATGTCGATGAGATTCGTGGACTCGTAGCTCAGGTTCAATCCAGTGATGGGATTGCCCTGGGTGTCGGTTACGTTGGTCGTGAGGTTTTGGGCTACTCCCTGAGTGACAACGCCCTTCGTGCTCCCGTTGGCAAGATTGACGGTTATGGATGCAGGCGGGCAGGTGGAAAAATAGCCGCTGGAAGAAGAGGATTCGGCGATCGTGGAAGTGATCACTGTGGTGCCAGGCAGGTGAGCAGTAATGATGTTTGTACTGGGGTCGATGGTTGCGACGGCCCCGGTGGCGACAGAGAAATTAAGAGTGCCGATAACATTGGAGCACTCGGGAAGGCTGGCAGAGCCGGGCTGGCACAGAGGGGTCTGGACGCCATTCAAGGCGTAAAATGCCTGGGCATCGAGCTGCGCCTGCTGGTTTTGCGAGAAACATCCCTGTGCCGGCGCACCTGCCAAGGGGGTTGTCACCAGGCTGATGCTGGAGATCGGTGCGTGGACGTACACCGTGACGGGATTCGATGTCACCGAGTCAGCGGTGGCGGTAATGTAGGCAAGGCTGTATGGCAGCCCGCTGGTGGTAGGCAACGGGTTGGGATAGTAGCAGACTGTATAGTCGGCAATGCCCCCACCGGTATTTCGATTCCAGGTACCCGCGCAGATGTTCCCGGTTGGCGAAATATCGACCAACTGATTGTTCGAGGTGCCGTAGCTGTATCTTGAGGCACTGACCGAGGCTGCATTGCCCTTGCAGGTGAACGCTCTCGGCGCCTGTGACTGAATGGTCTGTCCGAAGGCCAGGGAAATGCCCGCGATCTGGGGCTGCAGTGTAATGGATGCTACCGCAGTGTCAAGCAGGCCGTAACCGAGGCCGTTGCAATATTTGGCTTTCGGATCGCGGGTGCACCCAGAGATGGAAATCCCTGCCGGAATGGCTATGCCGAGCAGACAAACAAGCGTTATAAACCGCCGCATGAATCCTCCCCGTTCCGCGCCATCGATCCGCGAAACGGTCTGATGAAACACGTAAGAAGATTGAGTTAGGGCCGCCATCCACCGCCCGGAAACACCATGGGCCGTGAGCCTCAGTCAAGCGGCAGAACATCCCAGCGCGCGCTGTTGCAGGCCACCGGCAAAGCGAAACGATACTGAAACTCCAAAGGAAAAGTGTAACAGGATGGGCCTGCCTTTGGCATGGTTTGACCGGGGCGCAGTACTGCTCGAATAGACTCCCCGAGAGCTGGATGGCGAGCAGAAAAGGCCACATGAGCGCCAATTGGGCCAATCTCAAGAGCCGGGTTCAAGGTAGCGGGTAAACCAGTCGACAGCGCGCTGTAAAACATCGCGCCGGTGAGCGGGATCGCTGAGCCCGTGGCCTTCGTTGGGATAGACCACCAACTGAGTCGGAACATGGAGGTCGCGCAGGGCATGCCAGAACTCGAAGGACTGGGGCGCCGGACATTCGCCGTCGCGATCGCCGACGAGGGCCAGGGTGGGAGTGGAGACATTCTTGATGAAGTTGATAGCGGAGCTTCTGGCGTAGGCAGCGGGGTCGTCATAGACCGATGCGCCGAAGAAAGGGATCATCCACTGGTCGATGGAGTTTTCGCCGTAGTAGGAAAGCCAGTTGGAGATGCCTGCGCCCGCGACCGCAGCGCGAAAGCGGTGGGTCTGAGTGACGGCGAACATGGTCATGAAACCGCCATAGCTCCAGCCATCGAGGCCGATGCGGTTAGGGTCGACCGGATAGTGGGCAAGAACCTGGTCGACGCCGGCGAGAATGTCGCGGAGGTCGCCAAAGCCGAAGTCTTTGCGGTTGGCCTGAGTAAAGGCCTCGCCCTCCCCATAACTGCCACGCGGGTTGGGCATGAAGACGAAGAACCCGAGGGATGAAAAGACCGCAGGGTTAAAGGGACCTCCTGCCTCCCAATGCGAAACAAATGCCGAGGAAGGACCGCCATGAACCTCGACGATGAGGGGATACTTCTTAAACGGGTCATAGCCGGCGGGGAGTTGAAGCCAGCCCTGGATGTGGAAGTTCTCGTTGGTCCAGTCGACGGACTCGACCGGGCCCCAGGTGGGCTTGATGCCGTCGTTGAAATGAGACAGCTGGCGGAACTCGAAGCATGCGTTTGGATCGCTGGCCGGAGCAATGCATTCGGCGGCGACATCCCTCGCGTACCAGATCTCGGGCGGGTCGGAGAAGGAGCTCTTCAGGAAGGCCCATTGGCCGCGCGCGTAGGAAAGGCTCAGTTCCATGCGGCCATCGCCGATGTTCGCCGGGAACTGGAAGACGAGAGTACTATTCCCAGCAGACTGGGTGGACGGCAAGTCCGGGTCCAGAGCCCGCAATTGGGTGAACTCCCCGGAAAGGGCCGTGTACTCGACTTCTCCCGGTATCTTCCAGGAGATCCAGGCTGCCGATTCGTGGCGACCGGCGGTGAGATTCACAGGCTCTGCCGAGCCTGCGACAGGGAGGACGTAGACATCGCCGCCGGTGGATCCCTGATCGCTCATCAAACCGCCGATGAAGGCGATGGATTTGCCGTCGGGCGACCAGCGAGGAACGGCGATTTGCAGGCCATGAAGCGGACCGGGGATCTCCGAGGGGCTCAGGATCGCGGCAGGCCTGGGGTTTGCGCCATTCCGACTCACAGAGTCGGGACCTGGGGCACCCCCATTCGCGATGAGAGGTGGACCGAGTTTTTGCGTGTAGAGTTTGGCAACCCACCAGTTGTTTTCGCCGGGCGGGTCGGCGGCAATGTAAGCGAGCGATTGGGAGTCGGGGGACCAGTCGAACTCGTAGACGTGAAGATCGGGCGGCGTCGCGAGTGAGGCGGCAGCAGGCTGAGCTGCGATGGCGGGAATTGTGGCGACGCGCTGAATCTCGATTCCATCCTCACCGATGACTCCAGAGGGGACCTTCATGGCAGCCAGCGCGCCGGCGTGGCGCGTGGCGCCTTCCACATAAAGGAAGGCGATGCGCTGCCCATCGGGCGAGAAGGCGGGAGCATCCACGCCACCGTGGAGCTCACTGAGGCGCGCTGGATCACTGCCATCGAGATGCGAAAGATAGAAATCGGATTGCTGGCCGGGGTGGGCGCAATCGGAGACAAAGGCGAGCGAGGCGGAATCAGGAGACCATATTGGATCGCCCTCGGAACAATGCTGATCGGGAGCACTGGCGGCGGTGACGCGTTGGCTGGAAGCGAGGTTGTCAATGGGAGCGACGTGAATCTCGCTGCCAAGCAGCCAAGCGATGCGCCTGGCATCGGGCGACAGGGCCACCTGACGGATGGAACGCGCGCGATGGATGTCGGAGAGAATCTGGTCGACTCGGGCAGCAATGGGCGCGGGGGGCGCGTCCTGCGCGCGAGCGAAGACGATGATGGTCGCAGCCAGAAGTAGTGCCAAGGCAGCATGTCGAAGGAAGCGCGGCATAGGGAGAATGCTAACAGGGACTGAAGGAGGGAGATCAGTTGTCACGGTCGGAGAAGAGAGAAGAGATCAGCGAAAAGGAGATCAGCGAATGGCTGCCGAGGGGCAGACGACGGGCACTCTGACAACGAGCATCGCCGTCAGTGGCTGCTACTTTGAGCCGCTCTGCGCTGCCCGGCATCGGCAAGGATCGAGGCGAAGCGCGGGTCGCCGCGGAGCGATTTCAGGTCCCCGTCGTTTTTCATCCACTGGGGAGAAATGGGAACAACTTCGTTCGCCTTCTTCAAATACTCAATGGCGAGATCTTTGCTGCCCAGGACTGCCTCCGCGTCAGGACAGCCGTGACCTCGACTCAACCCAGACCGCCGGTCCCGCCGAAACTTCAGGAACGGCGTGGGGAAGATCTTGCTGAGAGGACATTGGCAAGCTCCTGATGGAGCCTAGATTGATGTTCGAAGTATAGATAAGCGGAGACCGCTGGGTTGCGCGACCGAGGGAGCGAGGCAACAAGGAGCTGGGCGGGCGTTCGCGTTGGGTGATGAAAAAGCTAACCGCCGATGGGGGAATTTCCCGAGCACTTCAGGACTTTGTTGTTGGGCGGCGATTTGTCAAGAGCATGGGGGAATGGAGTTGTGCGTAAATCACTGAAACTGCACGCAAGAATCAGAGGAGGGGAGTTTGCGGGTAATTCCTGCGAAATCGAGTAAGCTAGAAGCATTCGTAACGAAGCCGTGCGGCCTGTGGAAGGGCCGGACAAAGCAGGCTCGATTGTTTAGCGAAGGGGCGACTCGATTGGAGTTGCCCCTTTTCGTTTACAGAATCGGTCACGGCTGGCGGTGCGGAGGAGGTGGTGCAACGATGGCGTTGAGGTCGATTGACAAAGGAGAAGAAAAAGCGGCCAGGAGGGGGAGGCCCGGGAAGCCGGCGAGCGAGAAGGAAGCAAAGGCGGACGAGAACGGCAAAGACCAATGGAAGCCAAAATCGAGGAAGCGGAGCTGGAGTGCCGCGGAGGGGGGAAAGAAAAGAGTTCGAAAGGTACTGCGCAAGGCTGTAAAGAAGGAACTCAAGCAGAAGACCGGGAAAATCGCCGAGTCGCTGGTGAACAAAGTGATCGATGGCAACGTGCGCAGCACGGAGGTGATCTTTTCGCTGATCGAAGAGAACAAGGGGGATGACGAGGCCGAAAAGCGGCATGGCGGGCTAACGGCGGCGGACCTGCTGGGTTCGGAAGAAGAGTGGGAAAGCGAGACGGCGGAAGCGATGGAAAACAGTGATCAGTGATCGGTGGTCAACGACCAGTGGCCAGAGATCAGCGGGCGGTGGGAAACTCGGTGAAGAGAAAGACGTGAACGGAATGACGGTGAGAACGGGGCAAAGGATTGGGACGATCCTGCTGACGGCATTGCTGGCGGCGATGGCGCTGGGGCAGGCGGTGAGCACGACAACGGTGCAGGGGACAGTGTACCTGGCGAATGGCCAGCCGGGAGCGGGGACACTTGTTGTGAGCTGGCCTGCGTTCACAACGGCGGCGGGCAACGCGGTGGTGGCAGACTCGACAACGGTGACGATTGGCGTAGACGGATTTGTCAGCGTGAATCTCGCTCCAAACCAGGGAGCGACGCCGGCGGGCGAGTTCTACACGGCCGTTTTCTATATGAGCGATGGGACGGTGAACACCGAATACTGGTCGATTCCGGCGGCCGCGCAGGCCAGCCTGGCACAGGTGCAGACGCAGGTGATGCCGGCTGCGCAAGCGGTGCAGGC
>Ga0335071_10000425_pt1 | contig 47536 bp, 32 predicted proteins | sample Lox_Sample_15_FD_206724 | JGI IMG/M metagenome (GOLD analysis project Ga0335071, IMG submission 206724) | Soil microbial communities from Loxahatchee National Wildlife Refuge, Florida, United States - Lox_Sample_1.5 | ecosystem: Environmental > Terrestrial > Soil > Wetlands | place: USA... | reverse complement strand
CCTCCCCGAGGCCGCCCAGGCCGCCGCTGCCGCCGGCGAGCCCGCCCGGGCCGTGGCCCTGCGGCTCGAGCAGGCTCGCCTTCTTTCCCGCGAGTCGCCAGCCGCAGCGCTCGCGGCGCTGGGCGAGACCGCCACCCTCGCCCCCGGCGAGCCGGGCGTGCTCCGCGCGCAAGCCGATCTGGCCGAGCGGACGGGCGACCTCAAGCTCGCCCTGGGGGCGCTGCGAGCGCTCCTCGCGAGCGGGGCCAAGGACGGGCCGGGGCTCGAGCTCCGCGCCGCGCGAGCGGCCCTGGCTGCCGGCGAGGTGGCCGCCGCGCGGGAGCATGCCGCCCGGGCCGAGGCCGCGAGTGTACCGGGTGCCGCCGAGCTCTTCGACGAGGTGCTGGCCCGGACCGGAGACGGCCCCGCCCGCGCCGAGCTTCTCGCCCGGTCCGGTCGGTTGGAGGAGGCGGCCCGGATTCTGGAGGAGAGCGGCCGGCCGGGGCTGGCCGCGCCCCTCCTGGAGCGGCTCGGGCGCCCCCTCGAGGCCGCCCGCGGCTTCGAGGCGGCCGGGGATATCCCGCGGGCGCTCGCCGCCTTCTCCCGGGCCGCCCAGGTACCCGCCTCGGCAGGCGAGGCGCTACCGCGGGTCGTCGAGCTCAGGCTCGCTACGGGCGACGGCCCGGGCGCGGCCGCCGCGCTCCTCGACCTGGCGCGGCTCCGCGGCGGCCCGGAGGGAGCAGAGCTCGCCTGGCGCGCTCACGGACTCAGTCCCGACCCCACGGCGCTGGACGTGGCTGCGGCATGCGATCCGGGCTTTGCCCCCGCGCGGGCGCGACGGGCCGTGGACCGCGGCGATCTCGACCCGGCCGGCGCGCTTGCGGACGCGGAGGCGGCGCTCTCCGCCAAGGAGCCGCTTCCCCCCGAGGAGCGCACCGCGCTCCTCTCCCTCGCCGCCAAGGCCGCTGCCCTGGCGGGGAACGAAGCAGCGGCCCGCCAGCACCTCGCCGCCTACTGCGAGCTCTCGCCCGGCGACGTCGGGGCGCTCACGAGCCTCGCGGAGAGGTACCGGCGCGCCGGCGACCTCGCCGGTCTGGCCGCCGCCATCGATCGCCTCCTCCCCCACGTGCGGGGGAGCGACGCGGCCCCCCTCCTCGTGGAGCGGGCCCGGATCTCCGCCGCCTCGGGAGACGGGGCGGGCGCCGGCCGGCTCCTCGAGGAGGCGCTCACCCTGTCTCCCGAGTTCTTGGAGGCGCTCCGCGCGCTCACCGATCCCCCGGTGGCCGAGGCCGTCCCTCCTGCGCGGCGCGCCGAGCTCCTCGCCCGCCGTGCCGCGCACCCGGGCGCCACCGCGGACGAGATCTCGGCCGCGGACGGCGAGAGAGCGAGGCTCCTCCGCGACCTGGGCGAGGCCGAGGCCGCCCTCGAGGCGCTCCGCGCCGCCGCCGCCCGAGGCACGCCCGACGATGATGCCCTGGAGCTGCGCGCCGCCCTCGCCGCTGCGGTGGGGAACGCAGCGGAGGAGGCGGCGGCCCTGCTCGAGCGAGCCGAGCGGGCGCACGCTCGCGGAGAGCCGGGCGCCGCGGATCGCCTGGCCGAGGCCGGCCTTTCTGCGCTTTCGACCGGACTCCCGGGCGCCCTGGGAGCGCTCGAGTCTGCGCTCGCGCTCGGCCCGGGCCGCGAGAACGAGCGCGCCGTGCGCCTCGCCCTCCTGGAGCAGGCCCGAGCTTCGGGCGAGGAGGAGAAGGAGCGTGCGCTCCTCGGTGGGCTCGTCCCCCTCCTCCGGACCGGCGAGCGGCCCGCCGCCCTGCTCCGGCTCTCCGCGCTCTGCCGGGCCGCTCTAGATCCCGTCGCCGCCCGGAGAGCGGCGGAAGAGGCGAGGACGCTCTCCCCGCGCGATCCCGGCGCGGTGGAGGCCGCTCGCGCCGCGGCCGAGGCCGAAGGGGACCTGGCCGCCGTCGCCGACCGGCTCGGGGAGCTCTCCGAGCTCATCCCCGAGGAGCGCGGCCGGCACCTCGTCGCCCGGGCCCGCCTGCTCGCCTTCCTGGGACGGCCCGAGGAGGCGGATCGGGAGTACGGCCTCGCCCTGGCCGCCCTCCCCCCGGACCGCGAGCTGACCGAGGAACAGGTGCGCTTCAGGCGGCAGAGCCTGCCTGCCGCCGCGGCGGCCGAGCCGCTCGAGGCGTACGCCCGGCGCGCCACCGACGGCCGCGAGGCCGCCCGCGCCCTGCGGGCGGCCGCGGCCCTGGCGCTCGCCGCCCAGGACGCCGGCACGGCCCTCCGCTGCGCCAGGCGGGCGTTGGCTCGCAGCCAGGACGACCTCTTCTACGCGGGCCCGCTCCTCGCCCGCATCCTGTACCTGGGCGGCTCCTTCGCCGAGGCGCTGGTCCTGCACCGCCGGCTATTCGAGGCGGGCCTGGACCGGTTGCCCGGCGAGGAGGCGCTGGTGCTCGCGCAGCAGCTCGCCGAGCTGGCCGAGGCGGCGGGTGAAGAGCAGCTGGCGCGGGCCGCGCTCGACAAGGTGCTCGCCCTCCGTCCCTCGGACCTCAACGCCGCCACCAGGCGGTTCGCCCTCGACCCGGACCGCGCCCGGGCCGCCCGAGAGCTCGCCGGCCAGGCCGACTTCTGCCGCTCGGCCACTTCTCGGGCCGAGGCGCTGGCTTCGGCTGCGGAGGCGGCCCTGGGCGACGTCGGCGACGCCACGCTGGCCGACGTCCTGTTCCGGCGGGCGCGGGACGCGACCCTGCGGCTCCCGGCCCGCGCCGCCGCCCTCGCCCGTCGGCGGGCGGAGGCGTTCCGCGCCGCCGAGGGCGCGCGCTCGCCGGTCGTGGTGGAGGCCCTGGGCGAGGCCGCGGAGCAGGCCCTGCAGATCGGGAACCGGGAAGAGGCCCGAGAGCTGTTCCAGGAAGCGACCGCCCTCGCGAAGGAGCGGGGCCAGCTCGGGCGCGCCGCCGCCTTCCTCCTGCGCCAGTCGGAGCTCTCGGCCGAGGGGGGCGAGGCGGCTGCCCATGCCCGGGAGGCGGGCGACCTCTTCGCCTGGGCGGGCAAGTTCAAGGAGGCGGCCGCGGCGCTGCGACGGGCGCTCGAGATGAAGCCGGGCGACGCCGAGGCCTTGGCGCTCCTCGAGGCGGTGGCGCGCGCCCAGGGCGCGGAGGGTGCCTCGCTCCTCACCGAGGTGCTCGAGGAACGGGTGGGCAAGGTGGCGGCCGGCCCGGAGCGGGCCCGGCTCCGGGTGGCGCTCGCCGACGCGCACCTCTCCTCCGGCTTGGAGGGCGCGGCGGAGCGCTCGGAGGGGGAGCTCCGGCGCGCGCTCGAGGACGATCCGGCGTCGGCCGCGGCCACCCAGAGGCTTTCCGAGCGGCTGGCCGGGGCGGGGCGCAACCCGGAGCGGGCGCGGCTCATGCTCGAGCAGGCGGCCCACGAAACCGATCGCGTCGCCTCGGCGCGGCTGCGGCGCGAGGCCGCCGTCCTGCTCGCCGAGGCGCCCGGGGCGGCCGACCGGGCCATCGCCGCCGCCACCTTCTCCGAGTTGGCGACGGAGGAGCCCCGCGATCTCGACGCCCACCGAGCCGCCGCCCGGCTCTTCCACGACCTGGGGCAGCGCGAGCGGGCCATCTCCCATCTCGCCGCCCTGGTCCGCGCCGACCCCGACGACGAAGGGGCCGCCGGTGACCTGGCCGAGGCCTGGTCCGACCGCCACCGGGAACGGGCCGAGCTGTTCTTGGAGCGGGCCGAGGCAGCGAAGGGGGAGATCCGGGCGGGCCGCCTCCGCGAGGCGGCCAAGGCGCTCTTCGCCGCCGGGGAGGACGCCCGGGCCCGGGGCGCGCTCGTCTCGGCCTTTGACGCCTGGCCGGCCGACGACACCGCCTTCGTGGCGGCCCTGCGCGACGCGACCGAGGACGTGGAGCGTATCGACGCGGTGCTCTCGGCCCGGGCGGCAGCCGTTCCCTCCGAGGCGGCCGCCTGCCACCGGGCCCGCGCTGACGCCCTCCTCGCCTTCGGCGAGGCGGAGCGTGCCGTCTCCGCCTATCAGGCGGCCCTGGAGGTCGCCCCCGACGACGTCGCCGCCCTGGCGGCCCTGGCCGCCTGCTACTCGGCCGCCGGTCGCGACGGCGACGCCCGTACCGTCGACGCGCGCTTGGTCGCCCGGGCCGAGGCGGACCCCAAGGCCGTCTCGCCCTCGGCGGAGGCGACCGCCCGGTACCGGCTGGGCCTCGCGGCCTGGGCCGAGGGCCGGCCGGTGGACGGGATTGACCACCTCGAGCGCGCCCTCTCGCTCGCCCCCGCCGACGAGCGTGCCGGGATCGCTTGGGCGGCCCTGGCCCACGGCCACGCCGCCCGCGGGGACCGGGACCTGGCCCTGGCGGCGGCGCGCAGCCGGACCGAGCGGGCCCTGGCGCTCGGGCTTGCGGAGGAGCGGCGCCAGGCGCTCGAGGCCGGGGCGGAGCTGGCCGGGCAGCTCGGCGATCTTGGGCGCGACGCTGCCGAGATCCTCTTCTCTCTCCTCAAGCTACGAAAGGAGCAGGGGGAGGAGGCGGAGGTGCTCGAGCCCCTTGCGCGCCGCGCCGCCGCGAGCCTCTCGGCCCTGGGCGAGGAGGTCCGCGCCGCCGAGGCCTTCGCCCTCGCCGGGCTCGCTCCCCCTCTCGCCGAGCCCATCCCGGCACCCGCCCCGGCCCCCGCTCCACCCGCACCCGCGGTGGAACCGCTCTCGGACCATGCCGCGCCGCCCGACTCGCGCGAGGCGGCGCGGCTGGCCGCGGAAGAGGCCATGGCCGGGGGCGATCCGATCGAGGGCTGTGCCGCCCTCGTCCGCTACGCCGAGGCGCTCCTCGCCTCCGGAGCCGCCGCCGAGGAGGTGCGGGCCGCGCTCGAGCTTTCGACCGAAGCCGATCCAGACTCCCCTGCTCCCTGGCGGGTCCGAGCCCGGGTCGAGAGCGCGGCCGGCGACCCGGCGGCAGCCGCCCGCGCCCACCTCTCGATCTCGATCCGGACCGAGGGGGAGGAAGCGGCGCGGTCCGCGCTGGAGGCGGCACGCCTCTTCGAGGAAGCCGGGCTCCACGGCCAGGCGGTCCGGGCCCACCGCGCCGCCGTCCACGCCGAGCCCGGGTGCGTCCCGGCCCGGACCTTCCTCGCCGAGGAGGCGCTCTCGTCGGGGGACGCGGAGGGCGCCGCCGTGCACCTCGCCGCCATCGCCCCCGAGACCGTGCCCGCCGAGGAGCGGCCCGCACACGCTCGGCGGCTGGCCCGCGCCTTCGAGGCGGCCGGCCGGCGCGCCGATGCCGAGGCGGTCTGGACCGCGATCCTGCAGGGCGACGGGGGCGACCGGGAAGCCTTCGAGCGGGCCGCGGGGCTGGTCCGGGAGCGCGGGGCCCTCACCACCTGGATGGAGCTGTCCCAGATCCACGAGCAGGCGCTCGCACGGGCGAACGACACGCCGGCGCGGGCCGAGCTCCGCTGCACCCGGGGCGAGGTGCTGGCCCACGCCGGCCGGCTCGAGGCGGCCCGCGGGGCCTACTTGTCCGCGCTCGAGCTCGCTCCCGATCACCGCGCCGGCCGCGCCCTGGCAGAGCTGGACGGCCGTCGCGAGGGATGGGCCCAGGCCGCCGAGGAGCTCTCCGCCGAGGCGGCACAATCGAAGGACCCCGCCGAGCGGGCCGCCCTCCACCTGCGCCGGTCCCGCATCCTCCTGGAGCGGCTCAACGACCCGTCGGCCGCTGCGGTCGCCGCCGAGGAGTCGCTCGTGGAGGCGAGGACGAGCCCCCTCGCCGCCGCCCGCCGGACCGCGAGCGAGGCCGAGATTCTGCTCGGGGAGCTTGGCCAGTCGAGCGGCGAGCCCGCCCCACCGCCCCAGCCCACCGCCGACCCGGTCTCGGCGGTGCTCCGGGCGCAGGCCGAGGCGGCGCGAGGCAGCGAGCGCGCCGACCTCTTCGAGCGGCTGGCGGGCCATCTGGAGCGCTCCGGCGACCGCGATGGAACGGCGGACGCGCTCCTCGCCGCCCTGGAGGCCGACCCGGACCGCGAGCCCACCTACTCCTGGCTGCGTGCGGTGGCCGCCGGCGACGCCGAACGCCTCGCGCGCGCGCAGGCGATCCGGGCCGGGGAGCTGCCCGCGGCCGGGGCTGGTCCCCCGCGCACCACCCTTCGGTTCGGGACCGGCCAGGGCGCCGATGAGGAGCCGAAAGCTCCGGACGCCCACGAGGGGGGCCTCCCCATCGACCGCGAGGGGCCGCCGAGGAGCGGCGGCGGGACCGAGGTGTCCTTCTTCCCACCGCTCGACCTCGCCGCCTCGGGACCCGCGCCGGCGGCGTCCGAGCCGCAGGGGCCCGCTTCCGCGGCTTTGCCCCTGGGCGCTTCCCCCCCGCCGGAATGGGCGGAGGACCCTCCCTGGGCGCAGACGCCTTTCGTCCCCAACGTGGACCTTTCCTCCCTCGCGCCGAGAGCGCCCGAGGCACCTCAATCACCCGCCCCCTCCGGCCCCGGGAGGGAAACGCCGGACCGGCAGCGCGGCGCTTCCAGGGCTCTCGAGGGCTGGCTCGAGATCGCCCGTCAGCAGCCGGACGACGTCGCCGCCCTGTCCGCGCTCTCGGCCCTGTGCGCCCGCGCGGCAGAGGACGCGGAGCCCGCGGCCGCCGCACGCCTGTCCGAGCGGATGCGGATCGCGGCCGGCCTGGCTTGCTTCGTCGAGCCGGCGTCGCCGCGACCGCTCTCCTCCGGGCGCCTCCCCTCGCGTCTCGCCCCGGACCTCCGCGCCGAGGTGGCGCTGCCGGCGGCGATCGGTCCCTCGGCCAGGCTGTTGTCCTTGCTCGCCCCCTGGCTCGAGCCGCTCTTCCCCGCCGACCTGGGCCGGCGAGGAGCGTCCTCGACGGACTGGCTCGCCCCGCCCCGGGCCCCGGCGCTCCGCGGTGCCCTGGACGCCGCCGCCCGCGCCCTGGGCACGCGCCCCCACGCCTCGTTCCTCACCCGCCGGCCGGGGGTGGAGGTGGCCATCGAGAACACGCAGCCGCCCGCCATGGTCTTCTCCGCGGGAGCGGGCGAGTTGCCCGAGCCGTGGCTCCCCTTCCTCGCGGCGAGGACCCTCGACCTCGTCCAGCACGGCTGGGCGCTGGGCGGCAAGTTCGCCCCCCGGGACGTCGGCATCCTGCTCGAGCTCGCCTGCCGTTTCGCGGGCGGCACCGCGCCGTCCATGGGACTCCCCGCCGAGCGCGCCGGGGCCTACCTCGCGGCCCTCTCCCGGACCGTACCCGCGGGCGTGCTCGATCGGGCGCGGCTCCTCGCCTCCGATGCTGGCCGGGAGCTCGCCGACTTCGACGCCCGCGGGTTCGGCGCTGCTCTCCGGCGCACCGCCAGCCGGGTAGCCCTCCTCTACGCCGGCGATCCGGAAAACGCGCTCCAGGTCCTCCTCGCCCTCGAGCCGGCCGGCTCGTCCGGCCCGCTCGACCCCGCCCGGGCGATCCTCCTCCCCGACCTCACCGACCTGGCGCGATTCGCACTCTCCGATCGCTTCCTCGAGATGCGCCTCTCGGTGCTCGGCTGATCGTCCCTCGGCGAGGGGGTCCGGGTCTCTCGACCCTTCGCCCTTCACGGGCCCCCTCACCGAGACCCAAGAACCCAGAGCGCGAGACCCCGCGGCGGCGTCGTGCGCTCTCCGGCATCGCCACCGGTCAAATCGCGGCCCAAGGAACTACATCCCATCCCGGCTTTCGGCTACAACACACTCATGCCAGGCGCGCGACGGAGGGGGGCGAAGCCCCGGGCGGTGGTCCTGCTCTCGGGAGGGCTCGACTCGACCACCTGCCTCGCCGTGGCGCGCCGAGACGGGTTTCGCGTACACGCGCTCTCGGTCGACTACGGGCAGCGGCACAAGGGCGAGCTCGCTCGAGCGAGGCGGATCGCTCGCGCCCTCGGGGCCGCTGACCACCGCGTGGTCCGAGTGGATCTGAGGACCTTCGGCGGCTCGGCCCTGACCGACTCGGCCATCGCCGTGCCCAAGGGCCGGAGCATGCGCCGGATGGCCCGCGATATCCCGGTGACGTACGTCCCAGCCCGAAACACCGTCCTCTTGGCCCTCGCCCTGGCGCACGCCGAGACCGTCGGGGCAGAGGACGTGTACCTGGGTGTGAACGCCATCGACTATTCCGGCTACCCCGACTGCCGCCCCGCGTTCCTGCGAGCCTTCGAGAAGCTGGCCCGGGTCGCGACCAAGGCGGGCGTCGAGGGGAGGCCCCTGCGGATCCGGGCCCCTCTCCTCCGCCTGGGCAAGGCGGACATCGTTCGGCTCGGGACCCGGCTCGGCGTCCCCTACCGGCTCACTCTCTCCTGCTACGACCCGATCGGCGGTCGAGCCTGCGGGGAGTGCGACGCCTGCGAGCTGCGCAAGAGGGGATTCGCCGAGGCCGGGGTGAAGGACCCGACGCGGTACGCGGTGGCGAGGTGAGCCGCCCACGGGGCGAGGCGTTCAGAGATCGACGGGCAGCGAGGAGCCGATGACGGCCATCACGAGGAAGTACCCGGGAAGGACGGACGCGGAGATCTACGCCAGGGTCGACGAGGTCATGGGGGGCGTGGCCCGAAACCACGAGCTCGATTACCGGAGAGACGCCGCCGCCCGGACGGGCTCGGTCTCGAAGATGGGGGCCTCGGGCAAGTACGTGGTGAAGGACGGCCAGGTCACCGTGGAGCTCAGCTTCCCGTTCCTCGTCCCTGGCCCGTTGCGGCGGCGGATCGAGGAGGACATCCGGCGAGAGATGGACGCGCTCTTCGGATGAAGATCCTAGTCTTAGTCTAGGTGGACAACGATGGCGCCCGAGCGCTCGTTGAGGCGCTCGACGGCCGCGTAGATCGCCTTGAGTGGTGAGTCCCCGGCGCCGGTGACTGACCGGGGACGACCCAGGCGGCCTCGGGCGGACGGTCCGGCCACGATGCGAACACCCGCTCGGCCTCTCAGGGGATCCGGCCAGACCCGCACCTGCATGCCTGCCCTGTAGAGGGCAAGCACGACCCGGCCCATCTCCGCTGCCACGCGTTCGTCGGCGAAGGTCATCCCGTCCCCTGAGCGAGGGCTTAGGTGGGCCAGAGCCCGGGCCCGGCTGCTCTCTCTTGGGCATCGTAACCCCTTGGCCTGACAGCGCCAGTTTCCGCCGGCCCCGAACGGGCATCCGCGCATCCGCCCTCCCCCTTGAAGTCCCGGTCGCCGCTGCTACGTTTTCCTCGTGGGCGGCTCGATTTACGCGCGCTGGGCAAGCTTCGCGATCGGTCTGGGGCTCACCTTCGCTCCTCTCGTTCTCGGGTACCAAGAGGTCGGCCCCACGCTTCATGACGTCGCCCTTGGCCTCCTCGTCTGCATCCTCTGCATCGCCGCTCTCGAGACGCCCGCGCTCCGCTATCTGAGCGCGTTACCGGCGGGGTGGCTCGTCATCTCGGGTAGGCTGTCGGTGGACTCCTCCGTCGGGTTCACGGAGCTCTGTGGCGGCCTGCTCCTTATCGTCGCCACGCTCGTTCCCCGGGCTTGGTTGGGTTCGCGGATCGACGGGACCGCGCGTGGTCGGGCGGGGATGAGGGCGTAGGTCGCCCCAGGTCACCTTCTTCCCGGCATCGTCGTAGAATCCTCGCGTGCTCGGGCCGGTTCGCCCTCGCCGCCCTCCCTGGCCCGCGGGGGTGTCAGGCGAGTCTTCGTCCTTCGCGGGGAGCCCTTGAACCCCGAACTTTTGACCCGCGCGCTCGCCGCGCTCGCACGGCTCCCTCCGAGAGCGCAGCTCGAGGCCGCCGCGGCCCGGCTTGCCGGCCACTATACAGGTCCGCTCCGCGCCTTCGAGGTGGGCGCGGAGGGAGAGGAGGGACCCGACCGGATAGATGGCGGCCTCCTCGAGGCGATCTGCGCCCGATCGCTCGCTGGAGAGCGCGGGGCCGTGTTCACGCCGAGCCCCGAGGCCCGCCTCCTCGCGGCTCTCGGGCTCGCTTACGCCGCAGCCCTGCGAGGGGGGCCAACCCCGGCCCGGGCGGTGGCGGCCCTCCTCTCGCGCCAGCCCGAGCCCGCACTCTCCCGCGCCCTCGATGGCCTCTCGGTCCTCGATCCATGCTGCGGCGCTGGTGCCCTCTTGGCGGCGGCAGAGCGGCTTGCGAGTGGAATCGGGGCCCGGCTCGTGCTCCGCGGCATCGAGGTGGCGCCTCTGGCGGTGCTGGCTGCCCGAACCCGGCTCTCGCTCCTCGGCTCTACCGCCCGGGTGCTCCGGGCCAATGCCCTCGAGGCCCCCTGGCCCGAGGCCGGGCTCGTACTCGCGAACCCCCCTTTCCTTCGGCACGAGCGGCTCCCCCGCGCCGAGAAGGCCCGGGCGGCGAGGGCGAGCGGGCTATCGCGCCAGGCCGACCTGTCGGCGCACCTTTCGGCCCTTTCGATCCGCCGTGCCCCGGTGGCGGCGCTCGTGTGGCCGCGAGCGCTCGACACCGCCCGGTCGGCGGCCCCGCTCCTCGCCGAGGCCCGTGCCCGGGGTGGGTTCGCGGTCCGGCTCCGCTCGCGGGCGGCGGGGAGCTTCGCGGCGTCGGTCGACACACTCCTCGCTGTCTGGGTCCTGGGCCACGGCGGCTCGCCGGCGTTCGAGTCCACTGTACCGCTCTCGAAGCTCTCGGACGCCGAGGCGGCGGCCCTTGCCGGCGGCGCGGGCAGCGCGCGCGTGCGGGCGCTCGAGGTCCGCTCGGCGCCTCGAGGGGCTGTTCCGCTCGCCGAGGTGTGCGACGTGCGGTTCGGCCTGAAGACCGGCTGCAATGCCTTCTTCCACCTCGTTCCCATGGGTGGGGGCAGGTACCGGTCGGACCTCGCCGGGCCGGTCGCGCTCGCCGTAGGGGACGCCATGCCGCTCATCGCGAGCCTGCGCGAGGCTCAGGCCCCGGCTGTCGCCGTCCCCACGCGCGTCCTGTTCCGGCCGGTCCGCGCCGAGGGGCTCGCCGCCCGCTACCTGGCGTTCGGGGAGCGAGTGGGGGTGCACCGGCGTCCCACCTGCTCCGGGCGCAACCCCTGGTGGCGGCTCGGGGCGGGCCGCGGCCCGGCCCCGGTGCTCTACCCGGCCAAGATCGGCGCCCGGGCCTTCGGATTCTTGAACTCCCTCGGTCTCTTCGAGGACAAGAAATGGCACGCCCTCTTCCCCCGCGGCCTGCCCCCCTGGCTCCTTGCGCTGGTCCTCTCCTCCACCCCCGTCCGGCTCGCGGTGGAGGAGGCGGCCCGGCAGCTCACCGGTGCGCAGGCCATCGCCGACGTGGACTGCCGGGTGCTTGCCGCCTCCCCCGTGCCCCGGCCCGAAGCGGCGCTCGCCCACGAGCGAGCGTTTCGCGGGCTGTGGGAGGCGCTCGGGTGGGACCCGGTCACGACCGACCTCGAGGCCATGCTGGCCCGCCCGGCGCAGAGCGAGTTGGACCGGCTGGTCGGGGCCATCATGGGGCTCGGGGCAAGCGAGGTGGAGGACCGGCGCCGGGCCGTGCTGGAGCGAGTGCAGGACCGGCTCGGCCACGCGGCGGCGGTCCGACGCGCGGCGGCTGGCGCGTAGGAGAGCGGCCCTGAACGACGGCTCAGCCGTCCCTCGACAGGCATTCCGGACACACGCCCACGAGTTCGTGGTGGTGCCCCTCGAGGCGGAACCCGTACCGGGTCGCCACTTCCCGCTGCAACATCTCGAACGCCTCGAACTCGAACTCGACCACCCTCCCGCACCTGCGGCAGAGCAGGTGATCGTGGTGGTGGCGCCCGTAGGTGGTCTCGTAGCTCTTCGCCTCGCCGGCAACGATGGCGGGCTGGAGGATCCCGGCCTCCGCGAGCAAGGGGAGGGTGCGGTAGACCGTGGCCTTCGAGCCTCGGATCCCGCGCCGGCGCAGGTCGGCGATGAGGTCCTCGATGGGGTAGTGCCCCTCCCGAGAGAGCGCTGCTTCCACGATGGCCGCGCGCGCCTCGGTGAGGCGGAGGTCCTTCTCGTGGAGGAACCGCTCGAAGCGGTCGAGCGCGTCCTGCGTGCGTGCGTCCAGGGGCGGACCCTCCGTGCGACTCGGTCTCACACCGGGGGCTAAGCTAGCGACGTCGCGTCGCGGGTGTCAATGTCGGTCAGAAGGAACGGGCCAGAAATACCGGGCCCTCGCTCGCCGTTCTCGGGGAAAGCGCTCTTTGGCCCGCGCGGTGGAGCCAGATCCTGCGTATCTCGGTCTTTTGAAAGCCATGGTCCGCGCCACCGCCCCGATCGCAGTTCTCGCCGCCCTCCTCCTCACGCCTCCGGCGGTCGCCCAGCCCGACGGGGACCTCCCGGCCACGCTTCGGAGAGTGGTCGACGGCTCGCCGCTCGCCTCCGCCCGCACCGGGATCTTCGTGGCCCCGGTCGAGACCGGAGAAGAGGTGTACGCCAAGGACCCCGACACCCTCCTCAACCCCGCGAGCAACGTGAAGCTCGTGACCACCGCCGCAGCCCTGACCCGGTTCGGGCCCGAGTTCCGGTTCTCGACCGAGTTCCTCTCCGATGAGCCCGTGGCCCGCGGCGGGGTGCGGACGCTCTACGTCCGCGGCGGGGGCGACCCCTCCCTGGTGACGGAGCGGCTGTTTGCGATCGCCGGCGACCTCTACCACCTCGGGCTGCGCAAGGTGGGCGAGCTGGTCCTCGACGACGGGTACTTCGACGTCGAGGGGGCGGGGCCCGGCTACGACCAGGAGGACGGGGACCACGCCTACCTTGCTCCGGCCAGCGCCCTTTCCTTGAACTTCAACGCCGTCGAGGTGCACCTCATCCCCGGCGACCGCACCGGACAGCCCGCTCGGGTCGAGCTCGAGCCGGCGAGCGATTACTTCGCGGTGGAGAACCGGACGGTGACGGCGCCCGCCACGGGCCGCGCTCGCCTCGTGGTCTCGACCTTGCCAAAGGGCGACCGGGAGCGGGTGGTGGTGGAGGGACGCATCCCGCTCCAAGCCCGGCCCCACGTCGTCCATCGCCGCGTGGATGACCCCGCGCTCTACTTCGGTCACACGTTGTCGGCGCTCCTCGAGTTGCGTGGGGTTCGCATCGGGCGAGTTCGCTCGGGGCGCGTCCCCGAGGGTGCCCACCTCCTTTCGGTCTCGGAGTCCGAGCCACTCTCGGAGATCGTCCGGCACCTCAACAAGACCTCGAACAACTTCACCGCCGAGCAGCTGCTCAAGACGCTTGGGGCCGAGATGGGGGGTCGGCCCGGCTCCTGGGCGAAGGGCATCGCAGCCGTCGAGGAGGTCTTGGCCGAGATGGGGATCCCCCGGGGCAGCTACGTCATGCGCAACGGCTCCGGGCTCAACGACACCAATCGCTTCTCGGCCCGCCAGCTGGTGACTGTGCTTCGAACCATGTGGTCGCGCTTCCCGCTTCAGCCGGAGTATCTGGTCTCGCTTCCGGTGGCCGCCCGCGACGGGACCATCCGCTTTCGCATGGAGGGGACCCCGGCAGCCGGCCGGCTGAGGGCCAAGACCGGAAGCCTGGACGGCGTGGTCGCCCTCTCCGGCTACGCGGAGGACGCGGCCGGCAGGGTGCTGGCGTTCGCGGTGCTGGTGAACGATTCGCCCGGCCGGGAGGGGGTCTTGCGGGCCGTGGACGAACTCGGCGCCGTGCTCGCGGGGAGTGGCGGGCCCGCGACGGGAACGGCGGCTCTCGCTGCGAACGCCGCGCCTTCCCGGCCGGCCTCGGGCGACGCTCCCCGCGACCTTGCCGAACGCCTTCGCACCTTCTACGCGCTGGGCCGGGCCCAGGACGCGCGCAACGAGCAGCTCCTGCGGCGTGCCCTGCGCGGCGAGGTGGACCCGGCCGTCCGGCTGGCGCTTGCCGAGTGCACCTATCTGTCCGATCCAGACGGCCCCTCGGCCCGCCGCGCCTTCCTGGAGGCGCTGGCGGTCGACCCGCAGGCTCCGGGCCGGCTCTGGCAGCTCGTCGCCGACGAAGGGCCTGTGGTGTCGTCGCTCGCCGACCTCGCCGGCGAGGGCGATCCCGAGGCGCTGCGCCAACTCCTGGAGCTCGCCGGCGAGCCGCTTCCCGAGGAGGGGCTCGCCGCCGCCGTGGAGGACGGGCTCGCGGGGGCAGCAGCGAGCGCCCCGGAAGAGCTCCTCTTCGCGCTACATTCCGCACCGCCGGGGTTGAAAGACGCCGCCACGGCGCGGCTCCTCTCCGGCCTCTCGCGTTCGGAGGAGAAGGACCACCCCTTCCCGGCCACTCTTCGGGCCGCGGCGGAGCGTGGGGGGGCCCTCGCCGAGACCGCCCGTCACTTGTCCGAGCTCCTGAACGCCGCGGGCCCACCGACCGGGGCGAGTCTGCCCCGAGCTGCCCTCCCCGCACAGGCCGGACCCTGAGACGGCGGCCTCACCAGAGCTGGCAGTGCTTCGCCCCGGTGCGGACCATCGGGCTCCCGGCCGGGCAGGAGAACGCCTCTGCGAAGGCCGGCAGGTTCGAGAGCGGCCCGTTGACGCGCCAGTGCGGAGGGGAGTGCGGGTCGACGGCTGCGTAGGTCCGCGCCTGCTCCGGGCGCCGGACGCTGCACCAGGACTGTGCGAAGGCGAGGAAGAACACCTGGTCGGGGGTGAACCCCGCGACCGGCGGGTCGGGGGGCCTGCCCTCGCGCGAGGCGCGGTAGGCGGCGTGGGAGAGCTTGATCCCGCCCAGATCGGCGATGTTCTCGCCCAGGGTGAGCCTTCCGTTCAGCTTCACGTCGTCCACCGCAGTGTAGCCGTCGTATTGATCCACGACGCACGCGGCCCGTCGATCGAACTCCTCCGAGGAGGAGGGCGTCCACCAGTCGCGCAGGTCGCCCCGCGCGTCGAACTGGCGCCCCTGGTCGTCGAACCCGTGGGTCAGCTCGTGGCCCATGACCATGCCGATCGCCCCGTAGTTCACGGCATCCGGCCCCGTCCGGACGAAGAAGGGCGGCTGCAGGATGCCGGCGGGGAACACGATCTCGTTCATCGACGGGTCGTAATAGGCGTTCACGGTCTGCGGGGGGATGAGCCATTCGGCCCGATCGAGGGGCTTGCCGATCTTGGAGAGGTCGCGGTTCACCTCGAAGGCGTCGGCCGCGAGCACGCTCTCGAAGAACGAGCTCCGGTCAATCTGCAAGGCGTCGTAGTTGCGCCACCGGTCCGGGTACCCGACCTTGTTCACGACGCGCTCGAGCTTCTCGTGAGCGGCCCGCCGCGTGGCGTCGTCCATCCAGGGAACCTCGTCGAGGTCCTTCCTCATGGCCGCCTCGATGCGGGAGATGAGCTCGCGGGACCGCGCCTTGCCCTCCTCGCCGAAGGTACGCCGGGCGAAGGCCTGTCCGAGCGCCTCCCCCAGCGCCCCGCCCGTGGCCCGGACGCAGTGCTTCCAGCGCGGCTCGAGCTCCTTCGCCCCCGTGAAGTAGGCGCTCGTGAAGGCGAACCGTTCCTCGGTGAAGGCCCTGGGGAGGGCGCGGGTCCCGGCCATGGCCGAGACGAGCTTCCAGCGGAGGTAAGCGCGCCAGGTCTCGGGTGGTAGCTCCCCGAGGAGCGAGTTCAGCTCCTCGACCGCTTTCGGGGTGGTGGTGTCGAAGGCTGAGAGACCGGGGTGACCGAGGGCGGCCAGGTACCTTTGCCAGTCGAACCGCGGCGCCAGCTTCTCGAGGCCGGGGAGGTCCACCCGGTTGTACACCCGCTTCGGGTCCCGCATCTCCACCCGGCTAAAGTGCGAGCCGGCGAGAGCCCGTTCTAGGCCGTAGATGGCGTCGGCTTCGGCGGCGGCACGATCCAGCGGTTCGCCTGCGAGCTGCATCATCTTCTCGACATACGAACGAAACGCCCCCTGGATCTTGACGCTGGCCGGGTCGGTCTTGAGGTAGTAGTCACGGTCGGGGAGCGACAGCCCGCCCTGAGCCACGACCCCGATCACCTGGGTGGCGTCCTTCGCGTCCTGCTCGCTCGCGATGTTGAAGACCGGGTAGACGCCGATCCGGTGGAGCTCCCCGACGGCCTGGGCCAGGGACCCCGGGTCCTGCACGGCGTCGATCTTGGCCCACGCCTTGTGGAGCTCCCCGAGACCGCGCTCTTCTGCACCTGCCTCGTCCATGCAGGCTGCCCAGAAGTCCCCCACCTTCTCCGGGTACCGATCGGCTGCGTCCACCGCCCCGGACGCGTCCGCCTCAGCGATCCCGCGCAACAGGGCGAGGTCCCGCTCGTCGATGGCAGTGAAGCTGCGCGTGTAGGAGGCCTTGTCCGCGGGAAGGGTGAAGCTCGAGAGCCACCCGCCGCAGGCGAACTGGTAGAAGTCGTCACAGGGTCCGACGCTCCGATCGAGGATCGAGGGATCGATTCCCGCCTCTACCGGGGAGACCTTAGCCCCCTCGGCGCTGGGGCTCGGAGCGGGCGTCCGGCAGGCCGGCAGGGTGGCGACGACGACGGCGGCGAAGGCTCCTCTCGCGAGGCCTTTCATTCTGGCTCTTCCTCCGTTCCCAATGCCCGGGCGACGTGGTCCTTTGGCTAATAGCTAACACCGCCCGGTGACTTTCCTTGCGGCCCACGCGGGCGGCTTTCGGGTCGGCGGGGGAGGGGCGCGTGGAGGCGCAAGGCAGCCTTTCGGGAAGCGGTGGCCCCCGCGTGACCTCGACGCTCCTCCCGCGAGCGGTCCTCGAGGTTCGTCCCGGGCGGGCCTTGCCCGGGACAGCTGGAGAGGACCTCACTCCGCCATGGTCGACAGGTCGCCGGGGTCGTGCCCCATCTCCACCGACTTCAAGTAACGGCGCATGATCTTGCCGGAGCGGGTCTTGGGCAAGGAGGCCCGGAACTCGACGTCGGCGGGGGTGGCGATCGGGCCCAGATCGAGGCGGACGTGGTCCTTGAGCGAACCGACCAGGCCGGGCCCCTGTTGCACGCCCGCCCTCAGCACCACGAAGGCCTTGATCTTCTCCCCCTTCACGGGGTCGGGCAGACCCACCACTGCACTCTCGGCCACGGCCGGGTGGCGCAAGAGCGAGGACTCGACGTCGGCGGTGCCGATGCGGTGCCCGGCCACCTTGATGACGTCGTCGGCCCGTCCCAGCACGGCGAAATACCCGTCCCTGTCCCGCACCGCGATGTCACCGGCCGTGTATACCCCGGGAACCTGGCTCCAGTACTTCTCGTAGCGGGGATGGTCGTTCCAGATGGTGCGCAGCATGTAGGGGAGCGGGCGCCGGATCACGAGCAGCCCACCCTGGCCGTCCGGGACCGCCTTCCCCTGCGCGTCCACCACTGCCACGTCGGCACCGGGGAGCGGCTTGCCCACCTTGCCAGGGCGGGCGTCGAAGGTGGGGAGCGTGCCCAGCACCGGGGCGGCGATCTCCGTCTGCCACCAGTTGTCGACCACCATCCCGCCAGACTGGCCGACGAGGTTCTGCTGGGCCCACAGGTGCGCCTCGGGGTTCAGCGGCTCGCCGGCGCAGGCGATGAGCCTCAGCCGCTTCAGGTCGTAGCGCGAGGGCGCCTCGGCACCGTGACTCATCCACATGCGCACCGCGGTCGGGGCGGTGAACATGACGTTCACGCCATAGCGCTCGACCAGCTCCCAGGTCACCTCCGGGGAAGGGAAGTCGGGGACGCCCTCCCGCGTGAAGACCGTGGCCCCCACCGAGAGCGGGCCGTACACGATGAACGAGTGCCCCACGATCCAGCCGATGTCCGAGGTCGACCAGTAGATGTCGTTGTCGCCGATCTGGTAGAAGGCGCGCGCCAGGTAGGTGGTGCCGACCATGTATCCGCCCACCGTGTGCACCACGCCTTTCGGCTTCCCGGTGGTCCCCGAGGTGTAGAGGATGAAGAGCGGGTCCTCCGCGTCCATGGGCTCGGGCGGGCAGTGGATCGCGTGAGCCTCCTGCACGTCATAGAAGTCGTGCTCGCGGTCCGACTCGAAGGTCACCGGGGCGTCGCCCGGGCGCGAGCCGCGGCGGTGCACGATCACGTGCTCGACCGAGTAGATGTCACGCACCGCTTCGTCGACGGTCGGTTTGAGCGGGATCTTCTTCCCCCGCCGGAAGGTGTAGTCGGAGCAGATCACCATCCGGGCGGCGCAGTCCTCGATGCGGCTCCGGAGCGCCTGCGTTCCCATCCCGGCGAACACCACCGAGTGAATGGCCCCGATCCGGGCACAGGCCAGCATCGCGATGATCCCCTCGGGCGCGAGCGGCATGTAGATGATGACTCGGTCTCCCTTCTTGACGCCGAGCTTCTTCAGAGCGTTGGCGAAGCGATTCATCTCGCGGTAGAGCCGGTTGAACGTGTAGGTGTGCTCCTCGCCGTCCTCCCCGACCCAGATCAGCGCCGCCTTGAGCCGGCGGCTCCCGTAGACGTGCCGGTCGATGCAGCTCACGGTCGCGTTGAGCTTGCCGCCGAGGAACCACTGGTGGGAAGGGCCGTCGACCCGCATCACCTCTCGGAAGGGTTCCATCCAGTCGACGGCCTTCGCCTTGTCACGCCAGAAGCCCTCGGGGTCGCGCGCCGCGAAGGCGCGTTCCACAGCGTCGTTCGGGATCGCGGCCTGCTGTGCTAGCCACACCGGCGCCTCCACGACCCGCTCGTCCCTGGAAAGCGCCCTAATCTGCGCGAGCTGCGCCTCGCTTAGCTCGCCAAGCTCCGCCTCGGACTCGATCGCCATGAGGCCTCCTGTTCGCGCTCGTCTCGCCGCCTCGCACCGGGCTTCCTCCGCGGCGTTCGGCCCCTGGTCCCGTGCAGGGTATTGCCTTTGTTGGAGACTCGAGGGCCGCGCAACGGGGCAGACGCGCCCCGAGCAGGTCCCTCAAGGGGCGATAGGACGCTCGGATACGGGGCCACATGTGCAAAGCCCGGATGGAGGACCCGAGCGGGGACGCCCATGTCGTGAGCGCACTGCTGATCTCGGCGCCCTCTTGGCTCGTCCCTTGGGGCCGCGCTACGACCTCCCGGCGAGGTCGCCTCGCCTCGGCGCGCGACTCGGCCGGACCGAGATGCCGGTCCTCCTCCTTCCAGCGATGGCGGGGAGCATCCCCCGTCCCGATCGGCCCGTCTTGCCAAGCGATCGCGAGACGGTGAGGGCGAATTGCGCGGCGCGGGGTGACCTTTCACTCCCTCCCGACCGGGGCGCGCGAAGCGGGGACTTGGGCGCCGCTTTGACCTGTCAGAGACCGCTGCTAGATCCGCATCGACGAAAACACGGACGCCTGCGGTTCGCGCAGGCCACGCACGCGGGAGCGATCGCCATGGTGAACAAAGTCATCCTCATCGGAAACCTGGGAAAGGACCCGGAGGTCCGTTACACGCAGGGCGGCCAGGCGGTCGCAAACCTCCGCATCGCCACCTCCCGCTCCTGGACGGACAAGCAGTCCGGGCAGCGCAAGGAGGAGACGGAGTGGCACGACGTCGAGGTCTGGGGGAAGCAGGCCGAGCAATGCGGTGAGTACCTGGCCAAGGGCCGGCAGGTTTACGTCGAGGGGCGCCTCAAGACCGACAAGTGGCAGGACAAGCAGAGCGGGCAGGAGCGGTCGCGCGTGAAGGTGGTGGCCGACTCCGTCCGCTTCCTCGGCGGTCGGGGGGCGGGTGGACCGGCTGGTCAGGGCCGCGGCCACGGAACCGAGGAAGCACCGGGTGGATTCGAGGAGCCCGAGTCCGGACCCGCAGGCGGCGGGGGGGGCGCCCCGGGCGGCGGGCCAGACGATATTCCGTTCTAGGGGCTGGGGGGCCAGGGGGTGGGGCGGCGGGACGCCCATGCCGCGGCGCGGCATGGGTCCGTCGCAGCCCGGCCATACGTTCGAGAGCGAAGTGTGCTATTGGGGCGCGCGACGAAAACGTCCTCGTTGGCCAGCCACGATCGGGGGTAATGTCCACCGGGGCTGGTTGGGAGAATCCCTCGGATTTACATGGGATGACGCCTTTGGTCGAATCGCGGACGGTCGGCGCGGTGCCGCCCGTCCTTAAGTCGCGTTCCAGCCCCCTGCCGTTCTTGTCGTCGAGGCCGGAGCGTGCGCCCACCGCCGCTCGCTCACGCTGAAGCCTTTTTGGGAAACCCCAGGAGCCCTCATGTTTCGAATCTGGTTCAGCCGGCTCATGAAGTCTCCCCGCCGGCGCAAGCTCTATCTCGTCGCGATGATGGTTCTCTTCGGCACCGCCTATGCCCTCGCCCCGGGCGAGGGGACCGAGGGCTCGTTCCAGTTCTTCACACCCCTCGGCTTCGAGACCTTCGAGAAGGTCTGCATCTTCGTGGTCCTGGCGATCGCGGTGGCCGGCCTTCTCTACGCCCTCATGCTGGTCCGTCAGGTGCGCGAGGCCGAGCAGGGCACGCCGAGGATGCGGGCCATCGCCGACGCGGTCCGGGAGGGCGCCAACGCCTACCTGGCCGCCCAGGCGAAGCGGATCTTCCCCCTCATCATCGTCATCTTCGCCCTGCTCGCGCTCACCTACACCGGGACCCAGAACGCGTTCCGATGGGGCCGGGCGATCGCCTTCCTCATGGGCTCGGTCTTCAGCTGGGCGGTCGGCTTCGTGGGGATGCGGCTCGCGACCGCTGGCAACCTGCGCGTGGCGGCCGCCGCCAAGCATAGCTACGGCGAGGCCATGCAGCTCGGCTACCGCACCGGCACCATCACCGGCATGCTCACGGACGGACTCGGCCTCCTGGGCGGGACCCTCATCTTCCTCTGCTACGGCGCGCAGGCCTACGAGGCCCTGCTCGGGTTCGGCTTCGGCGGCACGCTCCTCGCGCTCTTCATGCGCGTCGGCGGCGGCATCTACACCAAGGCGGCCGACGTGGGCGCCGACCTCGTCGGCAAGATCGAGAAGGACATCCCCGAGGACGACCCGCGCAACGCCGCCACCATCGCGGACAACGTGGGGGACAACGTCGGCGACTGCGCCGGGATGGCGGCCGACATCTTCGAGTCCTACGAGGTCACCATCGTCGCGGCCATGATCCTGGGCATGGCCTCCTTCGGCCACAAGGGGGTGATCTTCCCCCTCCTGGTCCGCGGCATCGGCGTCCTCGGCTCCATCATCAGCACCTACACGGTGAAAGCCGGTCCCAACGACACGAGCGACACCGCCCTGCGCAGCGTGCACCGCGGCTTCTGGATCGGCTCGATGATCTCGGTGGTGGGCTTCATCGTGCTCGGCTCGTACTACTTGCACTTCGACGCCGGCTACCTGAGCCAGAACCCCACCGCCACCGCCGGCTTCCCCGGGGGGGACCCCACCGCGCTCCCCTTCTGGGCCAGCTTCGGTGTGTCCGGCCTCGACATGCGGCCGGCCCTCACCTGCCTCATCGGCGTGGTGCTGGCCATCGCCTTGAACAAGGCCACGAGCTACTACACCCATACCACCCACTCGCCCGTGAAGAGCCTGGCCCGGGCCTGCACCACCGGTCACGCCACCAACATCATCCAGGGCATCGCGGTCGGCTACGAGAGCTCGGTCGTGAACATCATCATCATCGCCGTGGCCATCTTCCTCTCGGTGCTCGTGTACCAGGGCACCCCTCCCATGTTCGTCGCCTACGGGGTGGCCATGGCCGGCATCGGCATGCTCACCTTGACCGGCAACACCATCTCCATGGACGTGTTCGGCCCGGTGGCGGACAACGCCAACGGCATCGGCGAGATGGGGTACGACAAGGAGGAGATGGAGAAGGCGCAGCCCGGCAGCTACAAGCGGGCCCGCCAGATCCTCGCCGACCTCGATGCCGTGGGGAACACCACCAAGGCCGAGACCAAGGGCATCGCCATCGGCTCCGCGGTGATCGCCGCGGTGAGCCTCTTCTCCTCCTTCATCGCGGTCATCGCCGTGGGGAGCGAGGAGAAGATGAGCATGATGACGGTCCCCCAGTACCTGGCCGAGGCGGGGAAGCTCACGGTCGCGAACCCCACCGTCTTCATCGGCTTCCTCATCGGCGGCGCGGTGCCGTTCTTGTTCAGCTCCTCCCTCATCCGCGCGGTGGGCCGGGCGGCCTTCAACATCGTGAACGAGTGCCGCATCCAGTTCCGCGACCCGGAGATCTGGAAGGGCACGAAGAAGCCGGACTACGGCCGCGTGGTGAACCTCTGCACCGTGGCCGCGCAGCAGGAGCTCATCGGCCCCGGCCTCCTCGCCATCGCCGCCCCGCTGCTCATCGGTCTCTTGCTCGGGCCTTACGCCCTGGGGGGCTTCCTCGCCGGCATGATCCTCGTGGGCCAACTCCTCGCCGTGTTCATGGCCAACGCCGGTGGCGCCTGGGACAACGCCAAGAAGATGATCGAGGACGGCATCTACGGGGGCAAGGGGAGCGAGGCTCACAAGGCCGCCGTCACTGGCGACACCGTGGGCGACCCGCTCAAGGACACCGCCGGACCGGCGATCAACCCGCTCATCAAGGTGATGAACATGGTGAGCCTCCTCACCTTGGGCCTCGTGCTCCGGTACTCGGTCACGAGCGGCACCGGAGCGCGCTGGGTGGGCGTGGTCGGGGCCGTGATCTGCGCCCTCGCCATCGCCTACGGAGTCATGATGTCGAAGAAGGAGTCCGACATGGGGGGCGTGCCGGGCGCCGAGTCGTCCACCGAGAAGGCGGCCTAGCGCGCCGGGAACGAGCTCGGTCGCTGCACCGGACGGCGGAGGCCCGAGGGTCTCCGCCGTTTTCCTTTCCTTCCTGCCTCGAGGGGGCCTTCCTCGTCCCGACGCCCGGTGGCGTCGGTGTGCCTCACGCGGCTACACCCGCCGACATTCCACGACGGCGGCGGCGCCCGCCCATCCACCGGCGGTCCGTCCTCGCGTGGTACGCTTTTTCGTCGCCGCCGGGCGGACCGATGCCTTCCTCCATCGTCGAGAAGTACGAGAACATCTTCGCGGCCGATCCGCGTTCGCGCATCTTCGTCGAGCTGGCCCGCGCGGTCCTGGAGAGAGGGGAGCCGGGGCGGGCCATCGAGGTCTGCCGCACAGGGCTCGAGCACCATCCCTCCTCCATCCTCGGCCGCGTCATCTGGGGTCGCTCCCTGCTCGCCCTGGGCGACGTCAAGGGCGCCCAGGACCAGTTCGAGATCGCGATCGCCCTCGATCCTGGGAGCCCCTACGCGTACAACCTCGTGGGGGAGGCGCTCTACCGGGCGGAGCTCTTCCGCGAGGCGTCGCCGGTCCTGGCCCGCGCTGCCGATCTCCAGCCCGCGGACCCACGGGTCCGCGCCTGGCTCGAGGACGCGAGGCGCCGGCTTGGATCATCGGCACCGACCTCGGGCGAGGCCGTCGAGGGGACGAGACCCCTTTCGTCACCCCTCCCCGTCCCCGGGACAATTCCCCCCGGCCCGAGCTCGCCGACGGCCGTAACCGCCTCCGCATCCGCCGGCGAGGGTCGTCCCCCGGCGGGCGACCCTTCGAACGAGGGGAACGTCTCCGGGCGGCTCCCGACGATTGCCGCCGGTTCGGCGTCCCTGGCCGCCCCGGAGCGGAGCGCCGCTCCCCCACCGCCGCCCCCGGGCGTGGCGCCCACGGCGAGACCAGTTCGCCTCGAGCCACCCCCGCTGCACCGCGACGAGATCCCGCGCTCCTTGCTCGCCCTGATCCCGGGGGCGACCCGCCCCGACCTCCCCGCCCCGCCCTCGCCCGGGACCTCGCCACCGGACGACGCGGAGGTCGACCGGATCACCGCCCGCTTCGAGCAGGAGGTCCGTAGTCGCCTGCTCTCCGAGCCGGAGCCGCCGCCCCCCTTCCACCGGCGACACCGGGTCCCGCTCCTCTTCGCCGTGGTCCTCGGAGCCGGGGTTGCCGCCGCCTTCGTATTCCTTCACGTACGCAACGTGAACCGGGAGAGGGCCGCCGCGGAGGCCGCAGTGCGAGCACGGGCCGGCCTGGCACGCGACACGCTCGGTGCACTCCGAGAGGCGTCGCGGGTCCTCGCCCAGGCGCGCCGCGACTCGTCCTCTCCGGAGCTCACCTCGCTCGCCGCCGAGGTCGCGGCGGTGCTCGCCACCGAGCACGGCGACCCCGAGGCGCGCGCCCTGGCGGCGGAGCTGGCCGGCCGGGCCGACGCGGGCTACGGCGGGCAGGCCGGCGCCTACCTCCTGGCGCACTCCTCGTCGGAGCTGGTCTCCTCCGAGGCGGCCATCCTCGCCGCTCCGCCCTCGTCGGAACCGCTCCTCCAGGCGCTGGCCGGGCGGATCCTCGTCCGGAGGGGCGAGATCGAGGCGGGGAAGGGCCGCTTCGAGATCGCGGCCCGGGCCTCCCCGCCTCTCCTGCGAGCCCTCTCGGATCTGGGCGACGTAGCCCTGGCCGGGGGCGACCCGGAAGGCGCCCTGGGCTACTACGGCGCAGCCCTCTCAGCCCACCCCACCCACCCGAGGTCCGTAGTGGGCGCGGCCGAGGCCCGGCTCGCCCTCGGGCTCGACCTGCCACGCGCCCGCGCCGATCTCGCGGCCCTCGCCGCCGACCCCGGGAGCCTGCCGCCGCAGGATCTCAAGGTCCGATATGCGATCGTGAGCGCACGCGTCGTCGCCGCGCTCGGCGAGCCGGCAGAGGCCGGCGCGCAGCTGGCCCGCTCTGCCGCGGAGCTCGGGGAGAACGCCGCGCTCGCCTCTGCCAGGGCCGAGATCGAGCTCTCCGCGCGCGCCTATGACCGAGCCGAGGCCGCCGCCGCCCGGGCGGTGGCGATGGCGCCGGGAGATACCTCCGCCCGGGTGCTCCTGGCCCGGGCCCGGATCGGGCGCGGGCGGTTTGCCGAGGCCATCGCCGCCACCGCCACCGCGGAGGGCCGGGCCATCTGGCTTCAGCGGGGCATCGCGCGGTACCGGCTGGGACAGCTGGCCGAGGCGCGACGGGAGCTGGAGCGCACCGCGCGGGACGGGCGGATGCCCGCCGAGGCCGCCCTCTGGTACGCCCTCACGGACGTGAAGCTCGGGAGGGCCGAAGAGGCGCGGGCGCTGCTCGAGAAGCTCGCCGCCTCGAGCTCCCCTCCCCCGCTCACCTCGGTCGCCCTGGGCCAGGCGCTCGAGGCGCTGGGCCGGACCGGCGAGGCGGAGGCCGCCTACCGCGCCGCCATCGACCGCGACCCTGGCGCGCCCGAGCCCCATGCCGCGCTCGGGACGCTCCTCCTCGCCCGGGGCGACGCTGCCGGTGCCGTCCCCGAGCTCGCCAAGGCGGTCGCTGCCGATCCTTCCGACCTGGACGTCCGCCGCACGCTCGGCTCCGCCCGGCTCGCCACCAGCGAGCCCGCCCTGGCGCGGGCGGAGCTCGACGCTGTCCTCCTCGGCCGCCCCGCCGACCTGGAGGCGATCTGCCTATTGTCGGCGGCGTGGCTCGCCGAGGGCGAGCCGCGGGAGGCCCGCCGCGTCGCCGATCGAGGGCTGGCCCGCGCACCGGGAAGGCCGTCCCTGCTCCTCGCTGCCGCGCGGGCGGCAAGGGCCGAGGGCGATCGCGCGGCTGCGCGCAGCCTGGCCGAACGCGCCGTAAAGGCCGCCGGGCGCGGACCGGAGGCGGCCGCGGCACGCTCTCTCGAAGCCGAGCTCCGGAAACGGTCCTGAAGCTCGTTCGGGTGGGCCCGGACCCGTCGAGCCACTTCGGGTCGTCCCACCCGGCACCTGCCATAGATATGCGACCTCCTCAAAGGGCTCGCCGGCGCACGGCGTGACGCCGCGGCGCAGTTGCTGCCTGGGCCCGCCCTTCCGGGCTCGCCGGGCCTCTGGCGCGCCTCCCCGCGTGCTCTTAGGGAAATCAGGAGTTGGAGGTCTTATGAGGTCCGCCGTTCTCACCGTCGCCCTTTTGTCCCTCGCCCCCGCTTCCGCGCTCGCCGCCCCGGCGCATCATGGCCGAGCTCCGACGGCCTCGGCGCAATCCGCCGACGACGCGGAGCCCCTCGAGGTGCAGGTCGCTCGGGCCGTTTTCCCCCGAGAGGACTGGAGCCGTCTCATGGAGGAGGCCTCGGCGGAGCTTGCGCGCCAGATCGCCGAGAAGGGGAAGGGCCGGATCGAGCTTGCACCCGAGTTCGCGGACCGGCTCCGCTTCGAGTATGAGCTGCTCGTCCCGTACGAGGACATCATCCGCTTCCAGGCGAGCGTCCTCGAGAGCCAGTACTCGAAAGCCGAACTCCGCCACCTGCTCGCGTTCTACACGAGTCCGCTCGGGAGGAAATCGGCCCCTCTGTTGCGCGATCTCCGGACGAGCTCGATGCAGCGGACGCAGCTCAAGGTCCAGGGAGGGATCGCCGAGGCTCTGATGCTGCTTCGGCCGCTCGTCCGCCTCGTGCCCGATCATGAACCGTCTTCGGCCGAGCCGGACGAGGCGCGACCCGGCCAGCAACCGCATGCCGAGGGCGGAGCCGTGCCCGAGGGGGACGCGGGCGAGACCGCCTCGAAGGCCTCCGCGGGGAACGCATTCTAGGCGCCGAGGTCTTGGACCTCCTGGCGGCCCCGTTGTCCGCTTTCTGACGCGAGGTTAGGGCGCCACCCCTGACGTCTGCCAGGGAGAGCGGCTTCCCCTCGCTCTTCGGGGACTTCGCCTTCCACCGACGTGTTGGTCAACTTCCGCCGGGCGAAAACCCGCGCACCGGCACGCACTCCTCACGCTCGAGCGCTCCGGCTCCCCGTTGAACGACTCCCCCCCCCCTTGCCGGAGCCATGAGGCTCTATGGCCTGTGAGGGCCCGGGGATGTTACGGACGGTTTCCTCGGCTTGCGCTTCCCGAGCGTAATACGGTCCCCGCGAGGCCAAGGATCGAAAGCGCTGGGGGCCGCGCGATGAGCTCTTCTCCTGGCAGCGCTCGCCTCCCGCGATTGCCCTCGGAGCAGAAAGAGCCGGTCTCCTCGTCGGCGAGGGTCAGGGGACTCCTTGGAGACCCGAGGAGCGAGGCGCCCGTGGTTTTGGGGAAACCACCGGAGCGCGTGTTCGAGCCGTTCCTTGCCCTCGCGCCCGGGCCGTGGAAGCATCGCCCACCCTTCGAGGTCTTCATGAGCCTGCCCGAGACGAGCCGAGCCGCGCCCAGAGCCGTCGCCCGGCCCCTCACTCCCGAGGAGAAGGAGCGCCACTGGTTCCAGAACGTCTACGCCGGCGACCAGGTCCCGCAGCTCACGCTCCGGGCGGTGCTCATGGGGACGGTGATCGGCTGCGTGATGGCGTTCTCCAACCTCTACGTCGGGCTCAAGACCGGGTGGGGCCTGAACGTCGCCATCACCGCCTGCATCATCTCGTATACCGTCTTCCGCCTCTTCCACTCGTTGTTCCCGGCTCGGAGGCCCCGCGGGGCGCGGAAGTTCCTCGGGCTCTTCGACCGACCCGACCCGGGCGAGGTCTCGATCCTCGAGAACAACTGCATGCAGTCCACCGCCTCCTCGGCCGGGTACTCGACGGCGTCCACGCTGGTCTCGGCCTTCCCGGCCTATCTCCTCATCACCGGGCAGCACCTCCCGTACTGGACGGTGGCAGGACTGGTCCTCGGCACCGGGCTCCTCGGCGTCTTCCTGGCCGTGCCCATGAAGCGGAGCATGATCAACATCGAGCAGCTGCCGTTCCCCTCGGGCACGGCGGCGGCGGAGACCCTACGGTCCCTGCACCAGGCCGGGGCCGATTCGCGCAAGAAGGCTCGGGGACTCTTTACTGCCATGGGACTCGGAGCCGTGATCGGGTGGTTTCGCGACGGCATCCCCTCCCTCATTCCCAACTACCTGCCCATCTCGCAGCTCTTCGAGCGGTTGGGGCTCGCCCGCCTGGCCCTGCTCACGAGCCCGGCGGGCTACACGCTGACGGTCGAGGCCTCCACCGTGTACGCCGCCGCCGGGGCGATCATGGGGCTTCGGACGGCGGCCTCGATGGCGCTCGGCGCGGTCGTGAACTACGCCTTCCTCGCCCCGCGGCTGCACGAGATGGGGATCGTGAAAGACCTCGGCTACCGCGGGATCGTGAGCTGGTCGGTGTGGGGCGGTGCCGCCCTTATGACCAGCGCGGCTCTCGTCAACTTCTCCATGGGCTGGCGGACCATCGCTCGCGCGTTCGGCGGGCTCTACTCCATGCTGGGGGGGCGCCCGAGGGCCCTGGACGACCCCATGGAGCGGATCGAGGTGCCCGGCTCCTGGTTCGCCATCGGGGTCCTTCTCACCGCGGCACTGGTGCTCGTCCTGAACGACCGGACCTTCGGGATCCCGGTCCTCCTCGGCTCCATCGCCATCCTCAGCACGGCGCTGCTCTCGGTCGTGGCCTCCCGCGCCACCGGCGAGACAGACACCACTCCGCTCGGGGCGCTGGGCAAGATCACCCAGCTTCTCTACGGGGTCCTCATGCCCCAGAACATCTCCGCCAATCTCATGACCGCCAACATCACCGGCTCCTCGGCGGCCACCTCGGCGGACCTCCTCACGGACCTCAAGAGTGGCTACCTCTTGGGCGCCAACCCCCGCAAGCAGTTCTTGGCCCAGTTCCTGGGTGTCTTCAGCGGCACGCTGGTCGCGACCTGGGGCTACTATCAGCTCGTCCCTACCCCCTCCGCCATCGGCGGCGACAAGTTCCCGGCGCCCGCGGCGCAGGTTTGGCGGGCGGTGGCGGAGATCCTCGCCCGGGGGTTCCAGGCGTTGCCCCGCTACGCGGGCTGGGCCATGCTCCTGGGAGTCGTCCTGGGCGTGGTCCTGACGGTGCTCGAGAAGGTCCTCCCCCCGAGAGCGCGGAAGTTCGTCCCCTCGCCGGTGGGCTTCGGCATGGCCTTCACCTTTCAGGGGTACACCGCCATGGCCTTCTTCCTGGGCGGGCTCCTCGCCTTCGCCTACGAGAAGAGCCGGCCGAAGGCGGCCGAGACCTACACCATCCCGGTCGCCTCCGGGTTCATCGCCGGGGAGACGCTCATGGGGGTCGCCGTCACCTTCCTTCAGGTTCGCGGATGGCTGTGAGCGGCTAGCCCGGCTGGACGAGCTCGGCCTCGATCTCGATCTTGACCTCGTCGCCGACCACCGGGCCGGCCTCCACGAGCTTGTTCCACTTGAGGCCGTAGTCCTGCCGGTTGATGGTGGTCGTAGCGGTGATGCCGCGGCGGGCGTTGCCTTGCGGGTCCTTGACCGGAGAGGTCGGCCCGTCCACCTCCAGGGTGACCGGCTTCGTCACTCCCCGGATGGTCAGGTTGCCGCTCACCTTGAGCTTCCCCTCGCCGGCCTTCTCCACTCGGGTGGACTTGAAGGTGATGGTCGGGTAGTTGGCGGCGTCGAAGAAGTCCGGGGAGCGGAGGTGCTTGTCGCGATCGGGAACCCGGGTATCGATCGAGTTCACGTCGATGGTGGCCTCCACGGAGGACCGCGAAGGGTCTTGCTCGTCCAGTGCCACCGTCCCGCTGGTCTTCTCGAACTGCCCTCGCACGTTGGATACCATCATGTGCCGCACCGTGAACATGGACTGCGTGTGAGCTGGGTCGATGGACCAGGAAGCGGGCTCGGCCAGGGCGGGGAGGGGGGCGATCGCAAGGACCGCGAGGACGGCGAGGCGGTTCATGTTCGGTCTCCTTTCGTCTGGGTGAGGGGAGGGGAATGCGGGGCCGGGGTCCTTACGGCCGCCCTCCCCTGATGCTCCGCAGCCGCGGCGGTTTCGGGGCCGGGAGGGGTACGAGGCGGGCCACTGCGGCGGCGTGGGCGGCGAACGCCTTGGGCACCGGGCGGTAGAAATGGTAGGGCCCCTCCCGGCGCGCCGCGACCAGGCCGGCCAGGGAAAGGACCTGCAGGTGATGGGAGATCGTCGCCTGGGCGAGCCCCGACGGGCGGGTCAGCTCCTGGCAGGAGACCTCGCCCCGCGCAATGCGGTAAAGGAGCCGCAGCCGGGTCGGGTCGCCGAGCGCACGGGCCACGCGGGCCATCTCCCGGGAAGGTGAGGGCATCGACGAATCGAAGACTGTCGAAATGTAACCGAGAGGGGTGCAGTTTCAACCGGTCACCACGGCCCCGGTGGGGCCTCTTTGCCCCCGGCTCCGGGTCGGGAGGAGGCGTGGTCAGTCGTGCCGACCGACCTCGTTGGCCAGGACCTGGTCGAGGGTCTGCGGCCGGCGGACGACGCGGAGTGAGCCCTCCGGCCCGAGCAGCACCTCGGGGGCCTGCGGGTGGGAGTTATAGTTGAAGGGGGACATGGAGGCGCAGTACGCGCCCGTGCCGCCCACCACCAGGTAGTCGCCCACCTGCGGATCCGCCATCATCCGGGGGATGATGTGCCCGTGGTGGTCCAGGCTCTGCGAGTCGCCGCTCTCACAGCAGCGCCCCACCACCACCCGAAAGTCGAGCTCGACCGTGGGGTCGTTCAGGTTGAACTCCGAGGAGAGGAGCTCGCCCGCCCGGGAGACCACGTAGAACGGGTGGCGCGAACCGTAGAGCAAGGGCCGGGTGTTCGCCTCCATCCCTCCGTCGGCGAGGATGAACTCGAACCCGCCCGGCCCCGACCACTTCTTGTCCATGACCCGGGTCACGAGGTAACCGGCGTTGGCGACGACGTAGGTGCCCGGCTCGACCGACATGTGCGGCCGGCGGCCGGTGCGGGCCGCGAAGGTCTCGAAGCGCCTGCGGGCGTGTTCCCCCAGGGCGACGATGTCGGCGGCCTGCTCGTCCGGCATGCGCGCCTCCTTGAAGCCGCCCCCCAGGTTGAGGGTCCGGGCGTCCGGGAAGAAGCGCTCCACGATCTCGAGCATTCGGTCGACGTTCTCGGCCCAGGCGGCGGGATCGCCCCCCGACCCGATGTGGACGTGGACCTGCCCGATCACCACCCCCGCCTCCCGCGCGAAGGCGGTGAGCCGGTCCAGGGCGGCGAGGTGCACCCCGAAGCTCGAGTACTTGTCGCCCGTGTTCCGGGTGACGCTTTCGCCCGCGCCCACCCCCGGGTTGACCCGGACGGAGAGGGAGAGCCCCCGGGCCCGGGCGAAGGGGGCGACCGCCTCGAGTTGCCGCTGCGAGCAGGCGTTGTAGACGAGCCCTTCGAGGAGGAGCGCCTCGAGGTCGCGCCGGTCCTCTCCCTCCGGGATCTCCTGGCTCGTGAGCATGATCCGGTCGGCCGCCACCCCGGCCCGGCGCGCCCGGCGCGCCTCGTTCAGGGAACTGGCGTCGATGCCCAGGCCCTCCTCGGTGACGAGCTCCAGGATGACCCGGGTCGAGTTGGCCTTCATGGCGTACCGGGCGCTCATCCCGAAGGCGCTGGGCATGGCGAGCACGTTCCGGCACCGCTCGACGATGAGCGACTCGTCGTAGAGGTAGAGCGGTGTGCCCGTGAGGGTGGCGGCCTCGACGACGGCCTGGGGCGTGACCCGGCCGAAGGGCGCGAGCGTCGGCATCGTTACCCCTTCTCCAGGGTCGCCCTGATCCTCGCCACCGCGCGCTCCGTGTCCCGCCGGCGGCCGAAGGCCGACAGGCGGATGTACCCCTCGCCGCTCGGGCCGAAGCCCGAGCCGGGGGTGGTCACTACCTGGGCTTCGTTGAGGAGAAGGTCGAAGAAGTCCCAGGACGAAAGCCCGCGCGGCGCCCGGGCCCAGACGTAGGGCGCGTTCTTTCCCCCGAAGCAGGTGAGCCCGGCGCGGCCGAGGCCGTCGCGGATGAGGAGGGCGTTCTGCAGGTACTGGTCGACCATCGCCCGGCACTCCCTCCGCCCCTGGAGAGAGAGCGCCGCCGCCCCGCCGGCCTGCACCACGTTGGAGGGGCCGTTGAAGAATGTGCTCTGCCGCCGGTACCACATGGCGTTGAGCTTGCCGGACGGGCACTCCTCGGCCACGAGGTCCTTGGGGACCACCGCCCAGCCGAGCCGTACCCCGGTGAAGCCAGCGGACTTGGAGAAGCTGTTCATCTCGATGGCGCAACTCTTCGCCCCTGGCACTTCGTAGATGCTGTGTGGCAGGGTCGGGTCGCGGATGAAGGCCGAGTAGGCGGCGTCGAAGAGGATGACCGCCTGCTCCGCCCGGGCATACTCGACGAACCGGGAGAGCTGAGCGTGGGTGGCCACCTCGCCGGTGGGGTTGTTGGGGCTGCACAGGTAGATGAGGTCCACCCTCCGCGCCGGCACGTCGGGGAAGAACCCGTTCGCCTCGTTGCAGGGCATGTAGAGGAGCCCCTGGTACTGCTGGCGCTTGGGGTCAAAGGGCCCGCCCCGGCCGGCCATGACGTTGGAGTCGACGTACACCGGGTAGGCGGGGTCCTCGATCGCCACCACCGAATCGACGGCGAAGATGGACTGGATGTTGGCCGAGTCCGACTTGGCCCCGTCGGAGACGAAGATCTCGCCGAGATCGAGGGTGACACCGCGCTCGCGGTAGGCGGCAGCCACCGCCTCGCGCATCCATCTTTCCCCCTCGTAGTCGCCGTACCCGGTGTAGGTCTCGGCCGAGCCCAGCTTCTCCGCCCCGCTGCAGAGCCCGGCCACGACGGTGGGGGTGAGGGGCAGAGTGGTGTCGCCGATGCCGAGCCGGAGCAGCTCCACCCCCGGGTGCCCATCGGCGAAGGCCCTGGCGCGCCGAGCGATCTCCGGGAATAGGTAGCCGGCCGCGAGCTTGTCGTAGTTCTGGTTCGCTCTCGCCATGGTCAGGCGACCCCCTTGCCCGCCCCCTCGAACATCTCCGGGTCGATCGTCCCATCGGAGACCCGGGTCACCGGCCCGGCCATCGAGACGGCGTAGCCGTCGCCGATGCGGATCTCGAGGTCCCCGCCGGGCATGTGGACGGTGAGGTCGCGATCCACGAGGCCGAGCCGGTGAGCCACCGCCGCGGCGGCGCTGCTGGAGCTGCCCGAGGCGAGGGTGTAGCCGGCCCCGCGCTCCCAGATCTCGATCCGGATGTTCCGGCGGTCCTCCACCTTCAGGAACTGAACGTTGGTGCGGTTCAAGAACCGTGGCTCGGTCTCGATGAGCGGGCCGTACTGCCGGGCGAGCGCCTCCGAGATCTCCGGAAGGGGGAGCACGCAGTGCGGGTTGCCGATGCCGGCGGCCGAGTAGACGAAGGAGCGACCCCCCACCGTGAGCTCCTCGTTCAGGACCTCGCGCGGGGGTCCGGACACCGGGATCCGCGTCGAGTCGAAGGTCACGCGCCCCATCTCCACCTCCACCTCTCTCCCCCCGGGGCGGACCCGCGAGCGGACCACCCCGCCTGCCGTCTCGATGGTGAAGGGGTCGGAACGGACGAGCCCTCGGTCGAACAGGAACCTCGAGAAGATGCGCAGGCCGTTCCCGCTCTTCTCCGCCTCGCTGGCGTCGGGGTTGAAGATGCGTAGCCGGAAGGCGGCGCTCGTCGAGGGCAAGGGCCCAAAGAGGATGCCGTCCGAGCCGACTCCGTAGTTGCGGTGGCAGACGAGCCGGATCTCGCGGGGCGAGAGCTCGCGGCCCACCTCGACGGGATCCATGACGAGGTAGTCGTTCCCGAGCCCGTGATACCTGTGGAAGCGCATGGGGCCGGAAGATATATCGAAATTTCCCGCCGACCGCATTATGACCGGCGGCAAGAGGGTCGACTTTTGAGATGCTGAGCTACGACGCCGTGGTCATCGGGTCCGGCCCGGCCGGCGAGAACGGTGCGGCCCAGGCCGGCCACCTGGGAAAGCGCGTGGCCCTCGTGGAGAAGGAGGCCGTCCCGGGGGGTGCCTGCGCCAACACCGGGACGATCCCCAGCAAGGCGCTCCGCGAGACCGCCCTCGCCATCCAGCAGGCGCGGAGCCGCGGCGCCCACGGCATCGAGATGCGGGTATCGGGACAGGTCACCATCCCGGAGCTCATGGGTCGCCGGGGCCTCGTCACCGGGCGCGAGCACTCCCGCATCCGGGACTCACTCAACCGCGCCGGGGTAGAGCAGTTCCGCGGAGTGGCGAGCTTCGTCGACCCGCACACCTTGCGCGTGACCGTGCCCGAGGGCGGCTCCCAGGAGCTGCACGCCGAGGTGGTGCTCCTCGCCACCGGGACGAGGCCCTTTCACCCGCCGCAGTACACCTTCGACCACGTCCGCGTCTACGACTCGGACTCGATCCTGCTCCTCGACCGCGTCCCCCGCTCCCTCGCCATCCTGGGCGGCGGCGTGGCCGGCTGCGAGTACGCCTCGATCTTCGCCGGATTGGGGGTGAACGTCTCGATCATCGACTCCAAGGAGCGGCTCCTCCCGTGGCTCGACGCCGAGATCTCGCTCGCCATGCAGGACCTCTTCGCCATGGCCGGGATCGAGATGTTCCAGCGCACCCGGGCGATGAAGCTCGAGCCCGGGGACCGCGACGTGCTCGTGACGCTCTCCGACGGCTCGCGTCTCGTGGCGGAGAAGGTGCTCGTGGCCGCCGGCCGGGTGGGGAACGTCGAGGCGCTCCAGCTCGAGGCAGCCGGGCTCAAGGCCACGGAGAAGGGACTCCTCGAGGTGAACCAGCATTTCCAGACGGCGATCCCCCACGTTTACGCCGCCGGCGACCTGGTGGGGTTTCCCGGCCTCGCCTCCACCTCGATGGAGCAGGGACGGGTGGCGATGCTTCACGCCTTTGGAGGCGAGGGCCGCAAACGCCTTTCCGGCCTCCTCCCGGTGGGCATCTACACCATCCCCGAGGTCTCCTCGGTGGGCGAGACCGAGGAGTCTCTCCGCGCCAAGGGGCAGACCTACGTCGTGGGGAAGGCCTCGCTCGAGAACAACGCTCGCGCCAATCTCATCGGCGAGGCGGTCGGGTTCCTGAAGATCCTGGCCGACGCCAAGGAGGGGCGGATCCTGGGCGTCCACTGCATCGGTCCCTATGCCTCGGAGCTCGTGCACCTGGGGCAGGCGGTGATGAGTCACGACGGGGACCTGCGGTACTTCGTGGAATCGGTGTTCAACTATCCCACCCTGGGCGACGTCTACAAGCACGCTGCGTTCGACGCGCTCGAGCGGATGCGCGATGGGAAGGTGGCGCCGCTGGGACGGGTGGCGGCCGGGGGCTGAGCGGAGATCGTCCGGCGGGGCGAGAAACGGGACCTGGCGAGGACCTCTGTCGCCCGGCGCCGTGATGCTCGCGATCGACCTCTTCTGGACGAGGGTGCAGTACCGGGGCACGTACCGCGGCGGAACTGGCGCTTCGAGTGCCTGGAGCGGCCCTCCCTTGCGGCGGCGACGCTCGAGCCGTGTCGAGCGAGCCGCGCGGCCGCTCTCCTCGGGACCTTTCCGTCAGGAGAGCTTCGCGCGGGCCTGCGACAGTGCCGCGTGGACCTGCTCCAGCGCCCGCTTCGCCGCGGAAAGCTCGTCGCGCTCGGCGCGGACGCGGTCCAGCTCGACGGCGAGCTGGTCCCGCTCGCGGGCCAGCTCCCCGACGGCATTGCGCAGACGGGCGCCGTCGGCAGCGGAGTTCCGGAGCTCCTCTCCGAGCCGTTCCAGCTCGGCGTCGCGCTCGGCGCGGAGCCGTACCTCGTCCTCGGCGCGGCGGGTGACGTCCTCGAGCAGGCGGGCCCGCTCCTCGTCGAGAGCGGCGAGCGCCTGGGCGCGCCGCACCGCCTCGTCGCGTTCCTGCTCCAGGGCCTCCATCTCGGCGAGCATCTCCGAGAGCACCCCGCGCTTCTCGGCCAGCTCCCCCTCGACCGCGCCGAGCCGCTCCGCCGCGCCCCGGGCCTCGGCGGCGGCGCGGGCCAGCTCGGCCCGGGCCAGGTCGAGATCGGCCCTGAGCGCCTCCTCGCGCTCGCGGGAGCGGGAGAGTTCCCCCTCAAGCTCGCTCACCAGGGTGAGCACGCTCTCGGCGGCGCGGGCCGGGTCGGCCGGCGCCCGTTCGACCCGAGGCGCCGGCCGCGCCGCCTCGGCCACCTTGCGCTTGATCTTTTCCAGCCGCTCGCGCCGGCCGGTGACGTCCCCGCCTGCCAGGGCGGGCGGGACTTCCCTGGGTGAAGGGGGCGAGCCCTCGGAAGCTATGGCCTCTCGATCGGCGGCGGGAACCGGATCCGCCGTCGAATCGGGCGCCATGGGGGGGGGGCCGAGCTCGGCCTGCTCGGCAAGGGCCCCGGCGCGCAGGTGGGGCCTCAGCCGGGGAACGTTCGTCTCGAAGGCCTTGCGCATGGTCTAGGCTCCCGCTGCGTCGGCGGCCGGGGCGGCCGCCCGGCGGATCCGGGCCAGGATCTCCGTCTGCATCGCCTCGATGTCGGTCGCCCCCTTGGAATCGGGGTCGTAGCCGAAGATCGGGCAGCCCTCGCTGGAGGCCTGTGCGAACTTGGTGCACTGACGCACCACCGAGCCGAGCAGGTAGTCGGCGTAGTGGGTTCGCAGGGCCTCGAGGGCCTCGCGGGCGATCTTGAAGGTCTGGTTGTAGGCGTTCACCACGATGAAGATGTTCTCGAGCTGGTGGGAGAGGTCCTCCTCGAGCCCCTGGATGGTCTCGAAGAGGAGCCTCAGGCCATCGTAGGAGAGGAAGTCGGCCAGCACCGGGATGACGAGGTCGTCCGCCGCCATGAGGGCGTTCAGGTTGAGGAGCCCAAACGACGGCGGCGCGTCCATCACGATGAAATCGTACCGGCCCTCGACCTCCCGCAGGGCGTTCTTGAGGCGGAACTCGCGGCCGGCGAGCGGCATGAGCGCCAGGTCGATGGTGCTCATGGCGAGGTTGGCCGGCACGAGCGAGAGCCCCGGCATCCGGGTGGGGATGGTCACCTCGCTCACCGGCTTCTTCCGGATGAGCACGTCGAGCAGCGTGTGCGCGAAGGAGGAGCCCTCCTCTCCCAGGCACTTCGTGGCGTGCCCCTGGCTGTCCAGGTCCGCCATGAGCACGCGGTAGCCGCGCTCCGCGAGCCGGTACGCGTAGGAGGAGGAGAGGCTCGTCTTGCCCGTGCCGCCCTTGAAGTTCAGGAAGAGTTGCCGCCGCGGCGGGAAGGGCTCCGGGGCGCGCCCGAGCTTTTGGCGCAGGACCGGCAGGTCGTCGGGGCCGTAGGCCTCCTTCTTCCCCAGGGCCGTGACCACCTCCCGCTCCGTCGCGTCGACCACCTGAGCGAGGCGCTTCGGCGTGTATCGGACGTTGTCCATGTGGCGGTTCCCCTGGGCTAGGCCATGAACCAGCGCGCTCCGCGCTGCACCACCGCTCCTCGGCCCTCGAGGAGGGCCAGCGCGGTCGAGACCACCGCGGCGGGAGCGCCGACGGCGGCCGCCAGATCCTCGGGGGTCGAGCCGCGCAGCGCCGCCCGAAGCTCGAGGAGGACCACAGCCTCGAGGCCCGCGGCCTCGGGCGAGGGGGGATCGGCCTCGCGCACCATGACCGCGGTCGTGGTGCGGGCGACCGCGGCGGGCCGGGACTGAGCGGCCGCCGCGGCGGTTTCCCCCTCCCCCCTCGCGACGGGACGAGGGTCGGCCGCGGGGGGGTGGGCCATCGCCGGCGCTGCCTCTCCTGCACCGCGGAGGACGGCGTCCCGGAGCGCCGCCCCGTCCATCGCCGCGAGGCGGGCGGCGATGCGGCGCGAGGCGGCCCGGAGGGCGGGTGCGGGACCGTCGGCTGGGACCGGCTCGCCCGCCACGCGGGAGAGCGAGGCGGCAGCGGCCTGGCGGACAGATGGGTGGGGGTGCTCGAGCGCCCGGGCCAGGGCCCCCTGGGCCCGGACCGTGGGGCGGCCGGAGAGCGCCGCCGCCGCCGCCCGGGCTACGCCTCGATCGGGGTCCCCGAGCGCCACCGAGAGGGCCGCCTCGGCCCGGTCACCCGCGGCGAACCCGAGCAGGAGCGCCGCCCGTCGGCGCACGAGCGGGCTCTCGTCCGCGAGCGCCCGTGCGAGATGGGGCTCGGCGTCCGCGGAAGCGACCCGGGCCAGCGCCTCGAGCGCCGCCACCCGGACCGCCGGCCGCTGATCCTCGAGGGCCCGGGTGCAGAGGTCCGCCGCGAACGGCTCCTGGAACTTTCCCAGGGCCGAGAGCACCGCGGCCTTGACGCTCTCGTTCTGCTCGCGGCCGAGCGTTGCCGCGAGAAGCGGTGCCGCAGCACGAGCCCCGAGGGCCTCGAGCGCCCGCACCGCCCGGATCCGGACATGCGGGTCGGCCGCACCGAGGTCGTCCAAGGAGCGCTCGTAGAGGACGCGGTCGGCCCGGGTGGTGAGCAGGTCCTTGAGCCGCGAGACATCGCTCCCGCCGAGCCCCACCCGGCCCTCGACAAGAAAACGCCCCGCCAGGGCCGGCATCGACTCCACCTTCTGCTTTGAGCGTGCGGGCTTGCCCGGGCTGGCAGGGTCGCGAATGCCGGCCGCCTCGGCCGCCGCCTTGAAGGCGCGCAGGGCCTCGATCTCGGCCCTGAGCTCGGCGATGAAGCCGGCGAGGTCGGCGCCTCCCTCCTCCGGTCCGGGCGTGCCATCGGCGCCGGGCGCACCCCCTACCCGGGCACGCTCCACGAGCCCCCCGAGGAGCCGCTCGCGCTCGGTTTCGAAGAGCCGCACCCGCTCCGCGAGGTCCTCGGCGCCGCGCTGCGCCTCCTCGCGGGCGCCGCGCTCGGCCGAGAGCGCCTGTCCAAGCTCCACCTCGTGTCGGCGCGCCTCGGCCGCGTCGGCCCTCGCCCGCTCCGCCGCGGCCTTCGCGGCGGCGAGCTCCGACTCGAGCTGCGAGACCCGGCACTCGAAGAAGACGATCTTCTCGAGCGCGCTCCGGAGGATACCCTCCGGATCGACCGCCACGCCGATATCGTACCCCGCCGACCCGTCCGCCATTCACCCGCCGTCGCCGCTGTCCACCCGGCCCGCCTCGCTTGGATCCCGCCCTGATCCCGGGATCTTGCGCCGTCGACGCAGCATACGGCGGCGGGATCCTCCTGGCAAATGTTCAGCCCCGCTCCTCCACCGCCTCGGACCACCCAAAGCGTGATCGTCCGCTCCGGATTCGCTACGCTCCCTTCGCCTCTTCGCCGGGAGATCACCATGGACCTTGTCCGGGAGACGACGCAGCTCTTCGAGAGCGGTTCCCGCGAGTTCGCCGTCCGGCTCTGGGACGGGACCGTCCTGCCGCCCCCCCGTCTTTCCGACGTACGGGCGACCCTGGTGCTCGCCACTCCTCGGGCGGTCCATGCCCTCCTCCCCCCCACGACCGAGCTCGGGCTTGCCGAGGCCTTCCTCGACGGCGACCTCGAGATCGAGGGCGACACCATCGGCCTCCTCGCCTCGGCCATGCGCTGGGAGGGGCCGCGCCCCACCCGAACGACGATCCTGGCCGCGCTCCGGATCGCCGCCTCGAGAGCGCTCGGGCGGCTCGGCGAAAGAACGAACATCGACGCCCGCCTCCGCGGCCGCACCCACTCGGTCGACCGCGACCGGCAGGCGGTGCAGCACCATTACGACGTCTCGGACGATTTCTACCGGCTCTTTCTCGACGAGGAGATGGTCTACTCCTGCGCCTACTTCGCGCCCGGGGCGAGGTCGCTCGAGGAGGCCCAGAAGGCCAAGCTCGAGCTCGTGTGCCGAAAGCTCTCGCTGGAGAAGGGGGAGCGGTTCTTGGACGTGGGCTGCGGCTGGGGTGCGCTCGTCGCCCACGCGGCCCGCTGCCACGGGGCGACGGCGATCGGGATCACGCTGAGCGAGAACCAGCTCACCGAGGCCCGCCGGCGACTCGCCTCCGGAGCACCGGGCGCCACGGTCCTCGCCGAGGACTACCGAAAACTCGCGGGCGTGGAGCGCTTCCACAAGATCGCCAGCGTGGGGATGATGGAGCACGTGGGCCTGCGGCGCCTGCCGGAGTACTTCGCCGCCCTCCACCGGCTCCTCCATCCGGGCGGCCTTCTCCTGAACCACGCCATCGCCGACGTCTCCGCCGACGTGCCCGCTCTGCGCTTCACGAGCCAGCGCGGCGGCGGCTTCATCGATCGCTACATCTTTCCCGACGGCGAGCTCCTGCCCATCGGAACGGTGCTCGGCGCGGCCGAGCGCGCCGGGTTCGAGGTGCGCGACGTGGAGTCCTTGCGGGAGCACTACGCCGAGACCTGCGCCGCCTGGCTGGAGCGGCTGGAGCAGCGCTTCGACGAGGCCGAGCGGCTGGTGGGCCGCCGCCGTGCCCGCGCCTACCGTCTCTACCTGGCCTCCTCCTCGGCCCAGTTCCAGGCGGGCCGGATCAGCGTCTTCCAGGCGCTTCTCGCGAAGCCCGACGAGAAGGGCCGGGTGCACGCGGTCCCGCGCTCCCGAGGGGAGTGGTACGGGGCGAGGCCCGAGGAGGTGCAGAAGGGGTCGGAGCGCACCGGGTGAGCTTCTCCCCGCGACTCTGGACCGGAGGCTCGGGTCAACCCGGCGCCGGCCCCCACTCGCTTCGGAGGAGCCCCATCGTCACGACGTCCACGTGCTCCGCCCCGCGAAAGGCGGCCTGGCGGAGCACGCCCTCCCGCCTGAAACCGACCCGCTCGTAGGCGCGTAGTCCGCGCTCGTTGTCAGCGAAGACGTGCAGCCAGATCCGGTTCAGGCCGAGCACCTCGAACCCGTGCCGGCAGAGGAGCCGGGTCACCTCCGTTCCGAACCCCTTCCCCCACTCGTCCGGCCCACCCAGAAAGAGGCCCAGCTCCGCCTGCCGAGCGGGGTCGCCGAGCTGGTGGAGGCCGCTCACGCCCAGGAGCCGGCCGTCGTCGAGCGCGGCGACGCCGAGCACGAGCTGGTCGACGGCGTGGGGCAGGGAGGCGATGAACTCGCGCTCGGCGGCGAGGGTCACCGGGGTACGGAGCCTCAGGTTCCGGTTCACCGCAGGGTCGTTAAGGAGTGCGACGAGCCGCGGCGCGTCGGGGAGCGTCAGTGGCCGGAGCTTGACCTTCTGTCCCAGGAGGATCGGGAGCATGGGCTCACCCGCGCTTCAGACGCGCGGCTCGGACGCGCGTCACCCGGCGCGGGTCGGCATCGGCGACGGTGAGCACCCAGTCGTGCCACTGGAACCGTTCGCCGCGGGTGGGGATGGCGCCAGCCAAGGAGTTGATGAACCCCCCCACGGTCTCGTATCCCTGGTCCTCCGGGAACTTGGCACCGGTGACGCGGTTCAGCTCGGAGATGGGGGCTGCCCCGAGGGCGGTGAAGGTCCCGTCCGCGTGCCCTTCCACCAGCCGGACCTCCTCCTCCTCGAACTCGTCTTGGATCTCGCCCACGATCTGCTCCAGGACGTCCTCGATGGTGCAAAGGCCCATCACCCCGCCGAACTCGTCGACCACGATGGCCATGTGCAGCTTTCGCCGCTGCATCTCGCGCAAGAGCTGCTCGATAGGCTTCGACCAGGGGACGAAGTGCGCTGGCCGGACCAGGTCGCGCAGCACGATGAGCTCGGGGTGGAGGAGGAGCGGGACCAGATCGCGCGCGTGGAGGACGCCCACGATGTGGTCCAGGTCGCCCTGGTAGACCGGCATGCGCGAGTGACCCTCCTCGGCGAGGAGCCGTAGGATGTCGGGCACCGGCGTGTCGATCTCGACGCCTACCACCCCGGTGCGTGGGACCATGACGTCGCGCGCGGCCTTCTCCCGGAACTCGAACACCCGGCGGATGAGTTCACTCGTCCCCGCGCTGGCGCCATGCCCGCCGGCGTACTCCTGGAGCACCCGCTGCATCTCTTCCAAGGGAGGGCGGGGCATGGCGAACTGGCCGCGCCCCAGGGTGACGATCGTCACGAGCCGCCCCAGCGGCCGGACGAGCTCGCGCAGGGCGCGGAAAGGCCGGGAGAGGGCGAGCGCCACCCCCTCGCCGTGCGCCGACCCCACTCCGCGACCGAGGGTGCCCGCCGGGGCGAGGAGCAGCCCGGCCACAACCGCGGCCGCCGGTCCGGCCCACAGGGGAGCGTCCGGAATGAGGGCGATCGCCGCCCCCCCCGCGAGTCCCCCCATGGCCAGCACCGCGAGCGCGGATGTGAAACGCAGGGTGAAGGCGGTCGCCTCGGGGTCGGCCGCCAGCGCCGCTACCGCCCTGGCCGAGCGGCGGGCATCCGGTGATTCCCCCAGCTCCTTTGCCCTGGGCACTCCCAGCGCGACCAGCGCCGCCTCGAGCGCCGCCGCGAGCGCTCGCACGAGCGCCAGGGCGAGGAGCACGGCCGCCACCGCGACGAGCTCGAGCGAGACTCCCTGCATGACCACCTACCCTAGCAAGAACGCTTGAGAACGCGAGGACGGCTCTTCTGTTATAAGGACCGCCTGGCAAGGGCCCTCCCCTGCGGCCGGGGGGCGAAAAGGAGGGACGTTGCCGCAGGTGGACCTCACGGGACCGGCGGGGCGGATAGAGGGCCTGCTGGACGAGACGTCCTTCGCCCGGTTCGCTGCCCTCGTGTGTCACCCGCACCCGCGATACGGCGGCACCATGCACAACCACGCCACTTATCGGCTGGCCCGGGCGGTGCGCACGAGCGGCGGAACGACCCTCAGGTTCAACTACCGGGGCGTGGGGCGCAGTGCCGGAAGCTATGACAACGGCCGCGGCGAGGCCAAGGACACTCGCGCGGCCCTCGCCTTCCTCCGCTCCCTCGATCCGGAGCGCCCGCTCCTCACCGTCGGCTTCTCCTTCGGGGCGTGGATGGCCGTTGCCTGCGCGGAGGAGCAGGGCGTCGCCGGTCTCCTCGTCGCGGGCCTGCCTGTCTCCCCGGTGGAGGTGGAGACCGCGGGCCTCCCGGAAAGGGTACGGGCAACGCCGCTCCCCCTCGCCGTGGTCCAGGCGGAGGGTGACCAGTTCGGCGCCCCGGCTGAGGTCCGCGAGCTTCTGGCGGGCTCGGTCGGTCCTCGGCGCCTCACGACAATCCCGCGAACGACTCACCTGTTTGAGGAGGACCTCTTGGGCCTGGAGAGGGAGGCCGGGGAAGCGATCCGCTGGCTGCTCGCCGAGCCGAGCGGGCGGGCGGGCCCTGATGCGAGGGGGTCCGAACCGTGACCCTGGACCTGCGCCGCTCGGGCGAGGCGCTACGCGCCGTCTCTGGCGACCTTGCGCGTGTCTGGCGAGCTTCCCGCTATGTAGCGGGGCCGGTGGCGTTTCCGGGGCTACTCGACGGCGTCGTGGAAGAGTTCTTCGAGCGTGTGGCAGAGACCATGCTGCTCGGGCGTTCACTCGAGGACGTCTGGGCATCCACGCGGGGCGTGGTGCGGATACCGGCTGGCGATCGCGCCCGGGTAGACCTCCTCGCGGAGTGGCGCCTCGCGGGCGAAGTGCTCCTCTCCGCGTGCGAGGCGCTCCAGGTCTCCCGGGAGGCAGCCCTCGGGGTGGAGCAGGCGGTCGAGACGGCCATGGGTGGGATCGACCGCCTCGTCGAGGGGCACGGGCCGCCGGGCATCCTGGCCGTGCGACAACTCGGCGGATTCAGGCCTCGAGGGGGGCCGCGTAGCGACGGACCGCCGTGACGAGCTCGTCGACGTCGAAGGGCTTGCCCACGTAGCCGTCCGCGTCCACCGCATCGGGCCCCACGGCGGACAGCACAACCACCGGTATCTTGGACACCTCCGGGTCGCGCATCTGGGCCCGGCGAAACGCCCAGCCATCCATCCGCGGCATCATGAGGTCGAGGAGCACGAGCACGGGATGGTACCTCCGGGCCTTGTCCAGGGCCTCTGCCCCGTCGCACGCCGAGACCACCTCGAACCCCTCCGAGGACAGGATCTCCGCCACCGCCTGGCGGATGTCGCTCTCATCGTCGACGACAAGGACGAGCACCACCTCGCGACGTTAGGCGCGGCCACACGGTGCGGCAAGTGACCCGCTCGCCCACTCGCGGCCGTGCGAGCGGCTCCCCGTCAGGTGCCGGCGACCTGGACGCCCTCGAAGACCAGGGTAGGGGTGTGCAGGGCCGAATAGCGGTATGGGTCGTTCCCTACGGCCGCGAGCCGTTTCCAGAGTTCGAGGTGGTTCCCCGAGACGTTCATTTCTCCCACGGGCTCGGCCGGCTGCCCGCTGCGAACCCGGAAGCCGCGCACGCCCAGCGAAAAGTCGCCTGTAGTGGAGTTCGAGTTTCCGCCCAGAAAACCGGTGACCAGGATGGCCTCGCCCGCAGCCCGGAGCAGGTCGGGGGCAGCCGCGTCTCCGAGCTTCCAGTGCAGGTTCGAGCTTCGCGCCGTGGTGGGGGGCACCCCCAGTTTCCGGCCATAGTAGGTATCGACGTAGTAGGAGCGGAGGATGCCCGCCTCGAACACCGGAAAGCCGTGGGCCGCGAGCCCCTCGCCGTCGTAGAGACGCGAGCCCAGGCCGCGGATGACGTGCGGGTCATCGCGGACGTCGAGAAGAGAGCTCCCAACCGGGACGCCGAGCTTCCCGTCGAGGAACGAGCGTTTCTGCTGGAGCGAGGCGGCCGAGAGCGGGCCGAAGAGCGCTCCCACAAGCCGTCCGGCCGCACGGGCATCCACGACGAGGGTGACGAGGGCCGAGGGCCCCTTCGCCGCCCCGAGGCGCGCCACGGCACGGTCGGCGGCACGCCGGCCGATCACCTCCGGCACCTCGACGTCCATCTGGTGACGAGCGCCGGAGGCGGCGTACTCCTCCGGCCGTCGCCCGTCCGGGTCCTTCACCGTCACCTCAGCCGAGAGCCAGAAGTCAGTCGAGCGGCGCTGGCCCTCGAACCCGTTCGAATGGACGAGCGCTGACTCGCCCTGGGTGTCCGAGGACCCGGCGGTGACCGAGAGGATGGCTTCCGCACCCCGTACTGATCGCGCGGCGTCCTCGACCGTATGCACCGCGAGGAGGCGCCCGGAAAGGTCCACCTCTCGTTGGCTTCTGTCCTCGAGCTCCAGGTCGACCTCCGCCTGACCCGAGTAGAGCGCCGGGTCCGGGAGTCGCCGGTACGGATCGGGGGCCAAGGTGCGCGCCAGGGCCACCGAGTCGCCGACGAAATGGTTCAGTGCCTCGGGCCGCAGGTCGCTCGTGGACACCGAGGCATAGCGGCCGCTTACATAGAGGTCGAGCCCGAGGCCGCGGGTGGTGGCTTCGGTCACCTTCTCGAGCTTGCCGTCGCGCCAGGTCAGCTCGACGTGCCGGACGCGGTAGCTCCCCGCGGCCGCTTCGTCCGCGCCCCGCGAGAGCGCGAGGCGCGCGGCCTGCCGGGCGATGTCGAGAAGGTCGGACACGGGGCGCTCCTGGCGCGGCGGAACCACTCCTTATTGTCCGGGGAGGTTCTTTAGGTCCCCCGGCCACCCACGGTCATTCTCGCAACGCGCACCGTGGGGAGACCTTGAGACACGGGCACGCTCTGCCCGTCCTTGCCGCAGGTCCAGCCCCCCTCGTCGATGGCCAAATCGTCGGAGACCATGTCCACGAGCTCCAGGGTCCTCGGGCCGTTGCCGATGATGTTCACGTCCTTGATCGGGCGGGTGAGCTTGCCGTCCTCGATGAGCCAGCCGTTCTTCACGTAAAAGGTGAAGTCTCCGGCGCCGATGTTGACCTGGCCGTTCGAGAAGTTCACGCAGTAGATGCCTCGTTTCACCGAGCCGATGATCTCGTCCTTCTGGTGCGGGCCGGGAAGCATGTAGGTGGACCGCATGCGGGGCAGCGGCGGGTGGCGGTAGCTCTCCCTTCGGCCGTTGCCGGTGGGGGCGACGCCGTAGTGGCGGGCCGAGATGCCGTCGTGCAGGTAGGTGGCGAGCACCCCGTCCACCACGAGGGGGGTCGTGCCGGCAGGGTTCCCCTCGTCGTCCACGTTGATGGCCCCGCGGGCCCCGGGGTTGGCCGCGTCGTCCACGATGTTCACGAAGGAGCGGGCGATGGGCTTGCCGATCCGGTCGGCATAGATGGACACGCCCTTGCGATTGAAGTCCGCTTCCATCCCGTGGCCGATGGCCTCGTGGAGGAGGATCCCCGAGGACCCGGCGGCGAGCACCACCGGCATCTCCCCCGCCGGGGGTGGGCCGGCATCGAAGAGTACCGTGGTCCGCGCCACCGCCTCGCGCACGACGCGCCCGAGCCGATCGGGTGTGTAGAACTCGAACCCCGCTCGCCCCGCGACGTTGTAGCCGTTCTGTTCTCGCCGCCCCCCCTGCTCGGCCAGCACCGACAGGTAGAGCAGCGTCATGGGCTGCCGGTCCTCGACCAGCCGGCCGCTCGAGTCGGCGAGGAGCACCACCGCCGACTCGTTGCGCAGGAACACGTTCACCTTCCGCACCCGCGGGTCGGCGGCGAAGGCCTCCTCGTTGAGGCCGGCCACGACAGGCAGCTTCTCCTCCGGGCGGACGTCCTCCCATTGGCGCGTCAGGGGATAGCGGTCCGGGAGTTCGGGACGGACGTGGAAGCGGGCCGGGGCGGACCGGGAGGGCCCGTCCGCGATGGCGGCCGCGGTCCGGGCGCACTCGAGAAGCGCGGGGAGGCTCAGGTCCTCGGTGTAGCCATACCCGGTCTGATCCCCCTTCACCACCCGGACGCCCACGCCAAGCTCGACCGAGGCGTAGGCGCGGTTCACCGCCCCGTCCTCCAGCCCCAGGTCCGAGCCGACGCGGTGCTGGAAGAAGACGTCGGCGTGGTCGCCGCCGCTAGAGAGCGCCGCGCCGAGCGTCCGGGCGATCATCGCCTCGCTCACCCCGAACCGCGCGAAGTACCCGACGCCCTCGGGCGGGCCGCTCCCCCGAGGGAACCCCCCCGCCTGCCCCATCGCCCCTTTCTCGTTCGCTTCCATGGACCGGGACTCATAACCCACCCGGCCAGCCTATGCACTCGGGAGGATGCGCCGTTGCGCGGCGGGGGCCCTCTGCCCTCTGGATTGCGCTATCGTTCCGGTCATGCCCATCGCGCACGTGAACGGCACCTCGCTGTACTACCGCGACGCCGGCACTTCCCGCTCCGCTCGCGACGCTGTCCTCCTGCTGCACGCCTTCCCCCTCCACTCGGGGATGTGGGCTCGCCAGATCGCCGCGCTCGAGAGCCGCCACCGCGTCATCGCCCCCGACTACCGGGGGATGGGGCGGAGCAGCCTGCCCCCCGAAGCTCTGACCATGGACGTGGTGGCAGAGGACCTGCGCGCCCTCCTCGCCCACCTCCGGGTGGAGCGGGCCGCCGTGGTCGGGCTCTCCATGGGTGGCTACGCCTGCTTCGAGCTGTACCGGCGCTCCCCCGGGCTCTTTCGGGGCTTGGCGCTCTGCGACACCAAGGCTGCGGCCGACACGGAGGAGGCCGCCGCCGGCCGGGAAGCGTTTGCACGCAAGGCCATCGAGCGGGGGCTCGGGTGGGTGGCCGACGAGATGATCCCCAAGCTGCTCCGCCCGTCGCCGGACCCGGCCGTGGTGAAGGAGGTCCGCCACCTCGTGGGTGGCGCCACGCCGGCCGGCGTGGCCGCGTGCCAGCGGGGGATGGCGAGACGGCCCGACTCGACCCCCACCCTTGCCACCCTCTCTTGCCCCGTCCTCTTCGTCGTGGGCGAGCAAGACGCCGGGACACCGCCCGCCGAGGCGGAGCGGATGGCGGCGGTGGTGAAGGGCTCGCGGGTGGTGTGCATCCCGTCGGCGGGCCACCTCGCGAGTCTGGAGAACCCGCTCGCGTTCGACGAGGCGCTCACGGCATTCGTCGACGGCCTGCCGGCCTGAGCCGTCGCGAGAGCGCGTCCTCTTCCGAGCGGCTCACGCTGGGCGCGCTCCTTTCCCTGTCTAGAGCGGCGGCGGCAGGCCTTTTCGGGGCGTCGTGGCTTCGTGGGCCAACCTTTGGGGCCGCCCCCCGGGTGCGGGAGCGGCCGTGCGCGGGCCACTGCCTCGTTTGATACGGGCCGCTCGGGCCGGAGCTACGAGGGCTCCACGACCGCTGCCGTGAGCGCGGCCAAGACGGCAGCCATGGCGCGCTCGACCTGGGC
>Ga0335071_10000424_pt1 | contig 47613 bp, 59 predicted proteins | sample Lox_Sample_15_FD_206724 | JGI IMG/M metagenome (GOLD analysis project Ga0335071, IMG submission 206724) | Soil microbial communities from Loxahatchee National Wildlife Refuge, Florida, United States - Lox_Sample_1.5 | ecosystem: Environmental > Terrestrial > Soil > Wetlands | place: USA... | reverse complement strand
GGACATCAACATGGACACGAGCTGCGAAGGCGGCGGATAAAATTAAAAGGGAGCTAAGGATTACTTTTTAGCCTTAGCCTTTACTTTTGCATTTGTTTTTACTTTTAAAGGCTTCTTTTCCACGGGGCTAACGCCCTCGAGCCGGACGGGCTTCGAGTAGTCGTGGCGGCGGGCGTCCTGCCCGTTTATATACGCCTCGATCTCCTGGAAGAGGACCTTCTCCATCTTCTGGATGGTCTTCTTATCACCGCGGATGGCGAGCAGGTCCCTCTCGATATCGCAAACGCCGACGGGCACATAGATGTCGTCCCGGCGGACAAGCTGTATCGGGTACTCCTTTGCGAGCTTGAGGATGAGCTTCCGGGGCGTGCCCGGCGGTATTATCAGGTCGAACAGGCCCGGTATGACAGGCTTATTATGGAAATCCACTTTCTGCTGGAGCCCCATGTACTCCTCGACCGGCTTGAGCTCGACCTTCCTTTCGCTGATGAGCCCCTCGATTGTCTCTCCCCGCTCGAGGGCCTTTATCTCGATAAGCTCCCGGGGCTGTATGGAAACCTTCATTGTGTCCACGGGCTGTGCCATTTTTTTAGACGCGACCTTCTTAGCGGGCGCCTTTTTTACAGGCTTTTTCTTCGTGGCCGGCGTCTTCGTCGTCTTAGTTATAGTCTTCTTTGCTGGCATGAATGTGAAACCCCCGTTATTTTGTCTTTGCCAGGTCCGCGTTCTTCCGCCACTGCTTGACGGTGATGGTCCTGTCGAAGTTCTTCCTGATGCGAACCACCTCTTCGGGGACGTGCTTTATCCGCACGACGAAGGTGCCCATGCAGGGCTTCGTGTAAGGCAGGATCAGGTTATCAGTGTTATCCTCGACGGCGATGGGCACGTACTCGCTTCCCAGGATCCGCAAGCCCAGCACGCTATAGCCGGGCTCCACGTAGTACGTCTCCCAGTATTTCGAGAGGATGAACTTTTCCGACACAGGGTAGGTCTGGTGGGATAACAGTATGTCATAATCATAGTCGTTCAGGCAGGCCATATCTTTAAACCTCGATCTTTTTGTCTTTATTCTGCAGCTTCATGCGCGCTCCCAGGATGCATTTTCCGCCCCGGAGACCGCCCAGAGGGTTCTTCGGGGTGCCGTAGGAGTTCATGCACCGGGCCATGACCGCCGCGCCCCTTGCGAGGCCGTCGTCGCAGAACACCAGGTGGTCGTTGGGATTATCGAATAACCCCATCTCAGTGACCTTCTGCAGTATGAGCGCGGGCTTGTCGCCCGTGATGCCGGCACGTCCGGTGATACCTATTGTGGTCTTGCTTGATATTAAGTTATTCTCGAGCGCTTTTGTCAGGAGGCGCTGTGCGATCATCGCGCTGGTCAGGTCCAGCGTTGCGAGCATCGTGTTGACGTTGTGCTTCTTTATCAGGGACGCGCCGACCTCGTTCAGCTTAGGCAGGTCCTTCCCGTTCTCGCCGACCTCGCAGCCGATTAGAATTACGCCGTTGTTGCGGGCCGCCCGCGGGTTCACGGGCACGCTGCCCCACCACTTGCGCTCGTCCGGCACGACCTCGATCTGTACCATCTCGTGGGCCCACTTCGCGTGCTCCTCGATGGCCCTGTCATTCATGATCTCCGCCAGGAGGCCGGGCCGCTCTTTTGTGGTTATGTCCAGCACATTGCCGAATTCCTTGTCGACCAGGCCGGAGCCTCGCACGATGGCGTCCGGAACTGCGCCGGCCAGGCCGCAGAAGTTGCCGATAGTCTGGGAATAGGGCTGACGGTCGTTCGTCATTCGTCCCTTGAGCGTGGTGCCGAAGTCGATGCTGCACACGGGGTTCCGGAAGTCCACGCCCGCCCACTTGGCAGCTTCCTTGATGCCGGCCGTGGCGAGCTCGCCCTCCATCTCGTTTGCCACGATCTCGACGCCGCTGCTTCCCATGGGCGGCAGCACGCTGGCCACGGCGCCATCGAAGAATACCCTATCGAGCTGAGAATACTTCCGCAGGCGCGGGGGGTTAAGGTTTTCCTTGTTCATTGCGGGGGTCATGTTCTTCGGAGGAACGCCAGCCTTGATGCAGCCATCGGCTAACGCCAGAATGAACGAGCCCACGTCGTCCGGCCTTTCGAACCCGGCGACGACGCCCGTGGAACGGACCACGAAGTTCAGGTCCTGGGAGATCTCGAGCCCCGCAGCCTTATGGGCTTCCTCCAGCGTATGTTTAACTAATTCGCCGACCGACTCGCGGGTCAGCTTCTTTCCGTCGAGCGTCTTGCCGAAGACCTTTTCTCCTTCCTTCGGGGGCCTGACGTCCCTGGACATCTTGACGGTCTTATTAAGCAGGTAGGTCTTGCCCGTCTCCAGGTTGGTGGCAGTGAGGATACACTTGGTCGTCGTGTTGCCCATCTCCACCGATGCGACCACGTAATAGGACGTGGTCGAAAGGTCAATTTTCGCGCTCATGCCAGGGGAGCCGGTTTTCGGGACCAATGAAAGGTAGGGACTATCCGCGATGTGAGGCTTGGGTCCCAGTAGTCTGCATAAAGGCTTTAGCTGCATAAAGATCACCGGAATGATGAATGTAATTGTCATGAATTTCTTATGTGAGACGATATATTTTTTGTATGAGGCCGGTCGTTGTATCATTCGATTGGGGCGGAGTTTAAGGTTTTAATTTTGAGTAACCCATTCATACTTGGCCGTTTTTAATTATTATCGAGGGGGTATTTTGGAAGAGCCGTTTAGTGTTAAGAGCCATCCTTGTAGCCTACTTCATCGTTTACGTGACGGTGAGGGCATATTACAGTGCGAAGACCGGCACGCTCACGGAAAGGCCAAAGGGCAGAGTTCTGCCGAAATTCATTTAACGACGGTGACCGAAAATGGGCATTAACAGGATCGACCTGAGCATGATGAGAGAGATGGATGACCGGGATTTTTACCACCTGTATTATGTGCTGAAGGGCAGGGGGAAGTACAAAGGCCGGGAAGACGGCATAACACAGCTTATAGAGCAGGGCGATAAGCCGCTGATAGCCTATCTCTCCGCATATTCACGCTACAAGCTGCTTATCCAATAACTCGATGGTAAATCCGGGAGAATGCTATCGCTACCGTTTATAAGGTAGCCATATCCGCCGTTTTTTTATTAAAACACTATTGTTCTACTACATTACGGGCTTTCCTGACATAAAATTCGATAGATCGGATAAAAACCATACCGTATAATAGCGACGATTATCGAACAATAAAGGAAAAAAATCCAGCTTGACGGTATCGACAGAAAGGTATTATATATCCTGCGTCTTCTCCATCTTCAAAGGTTAGGTGGACTGGGTGTCGGCCAGCACGACGTTTATACTGGATACGTTGCTTACGCTTTGCCTTTTACTCTTCACGGCAAAAGTTGCGGGCGAGATCTGCAGGCGGCTTGGGATCGCGGAGGTCGTGGGCGAGCTACTGGCGGGCGTCATCATGGCCCCGACACTGCTCGGCGGCTATTACTTTTTAGGAGCCCCGCTCATTACCGTGAACGATGCGGTCGAAATGTTTGCCCAACTCGGCGCCATCATGCTATTGTTTAAAGTCGGACTGGAGATGCGGTTCGACAAGTTCACCAGGATGGGCCCGCTGGCGACGATGATCGCTGCGGGCGGCGTCTCTCTGAATTTTATATTGGGCTTCGCTCTCTCGACCTTGTGGGGTTACCCGCAAAAAGAAGCCCTGCTCGTCGGAGCCGCGCTCACGGCGACCAGCGCCGCGATCACGGTTAAAGTGTTAAAAGACATCGGAAAGAACAAAACGACAGTAAGTGATATTCTCGTGGGCTCGGCGGTCATGGATGATATCCTCGGGCTGGTCGTGCTGGCCATCGTGCTGGGCCTCGTGAGCAACGATTCCCTCGACCTGGTAAGCATCGGCTTTACGACTATCAAGGCTGTCGGCGTGCTCGCCGCTTTAATGCTCATCGGCGTATTCGTCATTTCGAAGGTCATAAACTGGCTGTGCCCCCGCGATGGATGCGCCCGTCCCATCGATGGAAATAGTCTTATCAATGGTAAGACCGTACAGGGGGAACACTGTAAAATACCGTGTAATGGTGCCCAGGAGGCAACCGTCATAGCAATGTGCTTTGGCTATGCCTACGCCGCGGGCATGGCGGGACTTTCGCCCATACTGGGGGCGTTCGCGGCCGGCATGTCCATCGCCGAGACGAACGTGCTGGAAGCTATCAATGAGATGACGGATAAGATCAATTTTATCCTGGCGCCCCTGTTCTTCGTGGTCATCGGCACCTACATGAACCTCGGGGCGATCAGCGCGAACGGCTTGCTCTTTATGATCGCGCTCGTGGTCCTGGCCATGCTCGGCAAGATCGTGGGCTGCGGGCTCCCGGTGCTGTTAATACGCAAGAACTGGAAAGAAGCGGTGCTCGTCGGCCTCGGGATGATGGCCAGGGGCGAAGTAGAGCTGATCGTCGGAGGCGTGGGCATAACGACGGGCATATTCTCCCAGGAAGTCTTTTCCGCGATCATACTATTGGTGGTAGTGACGACAGTCATAACGCCCATAGCGTTAAAGCAGGCGTATAAAATACTTAAAGTGGATAATTAAGAAAGTGTACATTTTTTCAATCCTTTCTACTTTAAGCGTTTAATTCGCCCGGCACTATTGAGGCGACTTGACACTTTCAATGCGGTTTAAACGGATAAAGCCATTATAAAAAGAGAAGAAAAGCCGGTCGTTAGACCGGCTCTCGAATTAATTTATGCCAGCTTTGTCAGCGGGGTGACCTCAGCGAGCGGGGGGGTGCCCAGGTCCTTTGCGGCCTCGGCGACGATGATGTCGTTCATGGCGACCGCGGGGAAGACCTCGACTGCGTGCTCGATGGGGCCGTACAGGCAGAAGTTGCAGCCAAGGGTGATGGCGATGAGGTTGCTGCCGATGTCCGACGGCATGTACGCGCCTTCCTTGCCCGGCTGCTTCTTGAACTTCTTCAGCCACGCCCATGCGGACGGGATGTTGTGGTAGCCACCGCCTACGGGCTCTCCAAGCTGGGACTTCACGGCGAAGATGGACCTGTAGGTCGCACCGGAGCCGCTGCCCAGCGGGGTGGCCGCGACGTCCAGTAGCGGCCTGGTGATGCCCTTCTCGGTACCGAGAGTAAGCATGCCTTTTGTCTGGCCGGAGCCGCCCTTGGTGAACATCTCCATCCTGCCCTTGACCGACATATCGACGGCGTTGAAGCCGAGGATTATGGCGGAAGTGAACTTTAGGGGCTTAATGGCGTCCATCTCGGCCTGCTGTGCGGCAGCGTTGATCGAGTTGTAGATGACCCGGTCAGAGATGCCGATCTCGTCGGCCTTCTTGGCGCCGGCGATCCTTGCGGCCGCGACGGTCGAGTCGACCAGGAACGCGTCCTTGCCGATGTTCGAGTACCATTCGATGTACTTGATCATCGACTCTTCCGTCTCGGAGACGATCTGTACCCAGACCTTGTTGCCGGTGATGTCCGACATCTCCTCCTGCTGCCTGATGAGCTTTTCCGCACCTTCCTTGTTGAAGATGCCCTTCGCGCTGTCCTCCTTTGCCGCGAAGATGGGTTCCTTGTTGTAGAATATGGAACCAGCTAACACGGTCGGGTATTCGCCAGGGTTTCCGCCTACTTTTGCCCTGCCGACCTCATAGACCTTTTGTGGTGTATCATACTTAAACATTGAATTCTCCTCCCTTTACACGATCGACATTATAATACTGTACGCTACGTAGATCAATACGCCGAAGAGGAATCCGTAGAGGATGCCTACTTCTCTGCCCAGAGTTATGCCTGCGCTCTGCTGTATCTCGGAGTTGGTGAACTCCACCTTCTCCTCGATCGCGTCGAGCCTCTTTTGCACGGCCGAGAACTCTACCGGGTCAACTGCTGCTGCGGGTATCATTTTAGAGACCTCCTATAAGCGCCAGCGGGATCAGCACCATGCCAAGCGCGAATAAGGCCCCGATAAGGAAGCCCAGCACCTTGGTGGCGCCCACTGCCGAGGACATCTTCTGGTTCCTGGCAGCAAGCTGGGCCCGATAGCAGATGTCGTCGATGATGGGCACGAAGGCGCTTTCTGGGGGCGCCTGGGTTGCCGCTACTGCAATAGATTCTGCCATTTTAGCTCCTCCTACGGTTTCAATAATAATTTCGTCCAGTCGATGCCGCCGGGGAACAGTAAGGCGAGAAGCATCAGGCAGATCACTATGCCTATGGCGATGCCTTCCATCTTGCCCGCATACCAGCCCATCGTGAACTTGCTCATGTAGCCGATGTCCTTGACATCGTCCTTGATCGACCTGAGCCTTGACTGGATGACGGCGAGCTCGCCCGAGATCGGCTTAATGGCCGCTCCGGCTACGACTTCCTCTTCCTTCTCCTTGATGGTGATGAGCATCGGCTCCGCCGCGAACGCGCCGGGGTCCTTCGCGATGCAGTCCTTGATCGCCTGAGTGATCTTAGCCTCGTCCTCGACGTCCACCATCTCGATGAGCTGTACCTGTTCCTGGAACCTCTTGACGGCGTTTGCGTCGAGGTTCTCGATGAAGGGGATAGCGCCTTTTGCGTTAACGATCCTTCCGTCCTTCAGGCCGAACTTGTACAGGCTTATCAGGGCATCGCCCGATATGTGGCCCTTGACTTCCGAGCCGCACACCACGACGAACCTGATGTTCGGGTTGGAGATGATGTTCGCGACGATCTTCTCGATACCCAGGTTCTCGGTCTTGAAGGGGCCGGCAATTGCCGCGCCAGCCTTGATGGGCCACATGCCGAAGTGCGAGCCGCAGGTCGCTACGGCGACGTCGCTCTTCGCATCTCCGACATCGTATTCGCCCTTAACTACTGGCCATCCCTTTGCGGGTTCTTTTTTGTCTACCATTTTAGATCAGCCCTCCAGCACGCAGGAACACTATGACGAAAGCGGCGATCAGCCCGAAGATGAAGCCGTAGAATATGTTAGTGAATATACTAGCATAGTACAGCGACTTTTCCCTGCCGGGGAAAGACTCCAGGAAGCTGCCCGTCGGGGTCAGCGAGTTCATGAGGTCGTTGGCATACTTGTCAAGCTTATCCAGGGCCGTGTTGACGGAGCCCATGGTATACTTGACCATGTTGCCGCTCTCGGGTGCGATCTTGCCCGTCTCGGTATCGTATACGAGACCGTATTCGGGTAATACCTTAACTGCAGCCATGTCTTATGCCTCCTTCGGGGGTAATACACCCGTGCTGAGCACCGGCACGCCGCTTTCCTTGACCTTTCTGAAGAATGTCAGGTACGCGTATAACCAGCCGATCAGGCCCAGCACTATTGTGATGAGCGCCGGGAGAATGTTCGCCTGGAACGTGTAAAGCGACATTAAGCCGAACATGATGGTCGACAGCAGGCCAGCTTCAACGGCCAGCGTGAGGGTCCTGCTCTGGTCTTCATCCGGCCCGAGGCACGCGTTGAACGGGTGCAGCATCGGGAGCGCTCCGATCATGAAGAGCGGCGCGATGAAGCCGGTCGCGAAGACGTAGTTGATCATCGTCGAGTAGTCGAATGAGCCCGCGATAGTCGTCGTATAGCCCATCAGGATGATGCTTGCGGCGCCCGCGATAAAGGTCATTCCGATCTGCATGGTCGGGATCTTCATCTTGAGCACGGAGTTCGCGATATAGCCTATGATTGCGCCCTGAACGAGCGACAGCAAGATGGCCACGATGGGGCCGGCGTAGACGATACCTATGTAGTCGCCGATCTTGAGGCCGAGCAGAGTGGCCAGCAGGCCCATGCCGAACGCGAGCATGCCGATGGACGGAACGCCCGTGCCGATACCGTACTTACAGATCCTCCTGACTGCGTCCGCACCCCATACGATTGCGAGTATGGCTCCGGCCGCGCCGAGGAAGGAGAAGTATCCGACCTTCAGGTACGTGTTCAGGAAGTATGCCAGGTATATGGCGATAAGGCCGCCCACGATACCCAGTGCTGCGAGCATATACCAGTCTAATTCTTTGACTTCGGACATTTTATACCCCCAGGGATATCAGTGCAACAGCCCAGATGCCCAGCACGAACGAGGCGATCGTGCATGCGATGACCGCCCGCGGCACTCTCTTGAACTTCGGGTCGTGGAAGCCTTCGATCGTACCTGTTATGTTGTACGACGCCAGGACCGAGTTCACGAAGAATATGCCTATCGTGAGGAACGCCGCGGCAGCGATCCCGGCGACGCCGAAGTTGGCGTAGTTGCCGAATCCGCCTGCCATGAACGCCAGGTACAGCATTGCGCCGCCCAGGCCGCCGAGCAGTCCGCCGATGAGCGAGCTGATGATGGCGACGGTCGGAGTGCCGTGGCCTTCAGTTCCCCTGGTGACCCAGAGGTCCTGCCTGTCGCCGGTGATCGGGTCGTACTTGACCTTGGCCGAGACCAGGGGTACGCCGATCGCGAACGAGTACATGATATTTGCGACGACTGCCAGGATGACCATCATGAGCATGGCGCCGACGATACCCGCGACGAGCACCAGAATAATGGCCCCCAGGTTCGATGATATACCGCTGAGCGACAGCAGAGTGCCGTCATTCAAAGCGGGCGCGAAGCCCGGGTAGGCTGTCTTAAGCGAGCCGCGGTATATATCGTTCACGGTAAAACCGGCACTTATCAGCCCCAGGGCGCCCGACGAGAACGCGAGCATCGTGGTGCCGGTACCGATACCGGTCGCCTGTGCCATCGCGGCAGGCGCGCCGCCGACGGGCACGAAGTGAACGCCGACTCCTATGAGAAGTCCGCCGATGGTTATGGCTAATAGTATTATGATCAATGTTATCGGGTCCATGTTATTCCTCCGCTGCCTTGTATGCCGGATACGTCTTCTTGGTCCACATCTCGAGCATGCGGTTCACGATGACCCAGATCAGGACGAGCAATAAGCCGGCGACCATTGCGCCCCAGCCATTCCAGTACTGGGTGAACAGTATCTCTCTCCAGCTGTCTAAGAATACGGTGATGCCCAGGCCGAATCCGGTAAGGGGACCGCCGTGCTTGACGCAGTAGCCGGCCACGTCGATGCTGTTCCTCAGGCCGGCCTCGCCCTTCTGGACGATCTTGCCCGACTGTGCGGCAGGTAATCCCATGCCGAAGGGCTTGTTCTGGTATTCCCTTTCGGCACCATAGTGGACATCACCCACAGCAGAGCCCATACCACCGACGATTACGCCCCACAGCATTGCGAGGATCGGGAACGGGAACGGTTGTCCGAGGATCCAGTTCATTAAATAAGAGAACGTCCCGATCGCCATTGCCGCGATAAAGGCATGGGCGATAATAGCTGGTGTTGTCGTTAACAATATATCAAGATATATCGGTTGGCCAAATCTTTTCTGGCCGGTCAGCCTGCCCATGTAGGCCGTCGTTGCATATACACCGTACATCAACGAGGCCGCCAGGGCGCCGAACGCAAGGGCCAGGACGGGGTTAACCTTAAACGCCGCCATGAGAGCCAGTGCGATGGCTGCACCGGTGCAGCATAAGAACCCGTAGGCTACCGGCTCACCGCTGACTGCCTTGTTGTAGTAGCGGTGTAAGTAACCTACCTGCGGAGCAAGCTGTACCTGCGAGTTCGCGTTGGACTGTGAGCCGAAATCCGACTCCAGGTCTTCCGCAGCCCCCGCAATAGTAGCACAGGCACCCATGAGTGCAGCCGCTCCTAGGCTCAGTACTATTGTTTCTACCATGTGTTATCCTCCTCTTTAGTTTATAATTATGGATAGGTGTAGGGAACAGACATCCATAATTAGGGCTATAAGTATCATTTTTAAAAGGGTTTGTAGAGTAATAAATCTTTCGAAATGCGGCTACTGGTAACAAGGACCCGGTATTTGCCTTTAATCGGAAAAATAACCCGTTTTTCACGTTTATTATGTATAATAAAACTTATATAAAATATTATTTATTATTATGCGATAGGGAATTAATCGCCCGCTCGACTGGCGGTTCGAGGCAGAGAATAAAAAGCTTATGTGTGCAGGAGCCATCCTGACCCGCCCTGACTGGTGAAGATACGGACGATTCTCCAGATGGTCACGTCCATCCTGTGGTGGCCATGCTTTTCCACGAATGGGCCTGCGAATCCGGTTATCTTAAAATGCGGCCTTATAATGGCATCTGGCAGAAATTAATATAAAATATATGCCCCACAAATCTTATTCATGGATATGCTGGTAACCTTCGAGGTCATTGAAAGAGAAGGAGAGTTGGTCGCGGTCCACGACGGCGGCCTGGGGCTGCTTATCGCCCTGGGGCGCGATTGGGACATGCTCAGGGATACGGTCAACGAGACCGTAGCGTCCGCCATCGGGGAAGTAACTGTCGACGTGGAGATCGAGCTGTTCATCGACGCCAACCATAGGACCCGGTTCAAGCACGTCTACGACCGGGCCGTGGCCGAGAGGATCCGGAAGAGGTCCGATAACCCGGACGCCGGGACGTAAAGCATAAGCATGATTACACGCCCTTTTCTAATGAGTTCATTATGAAGGCGAAGGCGGTAATATCCTACAAGCCCATCGGCATCATACATACTGGATTTAAGGACTGCAAGGATACGCCCATCCAGAGCGCCCTGAGCGATGCGGACGGCACGGTCGAGGTCTTTACCGAATATTCTTCGGGCTTGAAGGACATCGAAGGGTTTTCGCATATTTTTTTAATATACCATTTTCACCAGGCAGGGGCCTGCTCGCTCGTCCAGAAGCCCTTTTTGGATAATAAAAAACAAAGGGGCATATTCGCCATACGGCACTTTAACCGGCCTAATCCGATCGGGCTTTCTATCGTTGAGCTCAGAGGCGTAAAAGGCAACATCCTCGAGATACGCGGCGCGGACATGCTCGACGGCACGCCCTTACTCGACATTAAGCCCTATATCCGGCAGTTCGACTGCCGGGAGAACGCCAGGAGTGGCTGGGTCGACGAGCAGAAGTTCGAGATTTCTGACGTAAAGAAATACACCCCTGGAAGCCTGCAAAAATAGCATTTTATAAAACAGATACCGCCAAAGCGACGATGCAACTCTGTGCCTTTGAAAAACTCTGAAACTCCGTGTTATAAAAAAGAGGAAAAATTGAGGTTCCGAAGAACCTCAATCGAAGTTTCGCACTTACTTTGCGGGGATGACGAGAGTCCTCTCGCCGGCCGGCATGAACTCGCGGATCGCGCCGCGGGCGAACTCTTTCCTCGGCTCGGTGAAGTCGAAGGCCAGGTTCTTGTCCGCGAAGCAGATCTTGATGAGCGGGCTCGCCGTCCACGCGTCGCCGCGGCCGAAGTGGGCTGCGCCGGCGATACCGGCATAGCCACCCTGGTGGCCGACGTTCATCGCGTAGTTCGGGTAGTTCGGGCCTCTTAACTCATCGATGGCGCCCTCATCCGAGCGGCACGAGAACACGTTGGTCGCGCCGCACTGGTCCTGCAGGTCGTAGCCGAAGAATCCGAGCCTGCCCCATGCTTCCTTGTGCAGGTACATGGACAGGTACCAGGCCGACAGGCCAGCGTTCGAGTTGCCAGTCGCCATTGCGGCGGTAACACCCGAGGCAGCTGCCAGCACGGTCGCCCTCTGCGAGCCACCGAAGTGGTCCTCGAGGGTGGTCGGGTACTTCTCGTACTGCTCGATACCATACAGGGTGACTTCCGTGCCGAGGTCGTTGACTATGTCCATGGTCGGCTTGGTCTGGCCGATCTTGTACTTGCCCTTGGCATAGTCGTAGCCGTAGTAGGTGAAGTCATCCAGGATATCATCGGTGTAGGCGGCGGTCGCATACTGCGTGAAGCCGACACCACCGGACATGTAGGAGCCGAGCCAGATCTGGTCATACAGCATGCAGCCGGCCGCGACTACCTCAAGCGACGACTTACACGGGTCGTCCGGGTACTTGCGGTTGGTCTGCACGATGTCTGCGAGGAAGCCGAAGCTTAATCCGCCGGGCTCGTTGGGGCCCCTGGCACGCCTGGCTGGCAGAATGTCTGCCATCTCGACTAACGAGGCATGCTTTGCGGCGAACGCGAGGTCGGCGACGGCCGCTTCACCGGCGCACATCTTGTAGGCGTCGATGAACGACATGCCGATCTGCATGGCCGACCATCTGGAGGTCGTGCCACCGTCGCACGTCCTGACCACGGTGGTCGGGATGTGGACGGCCTGCCACAGGGACTTGCCGACAGCCTTCTTCAGGGCTGCGGCCTGCTCCTTCGGGAAGGCCTTGTTGATGTCCAGGACGTACTGCTTGTCGATGGAGTCAGCGAGCTCGTCGTCACCGGTGAAGACCTTGACGTAACAGTCGTCCACCAGGTTCGGGTTGGTTTCGACCATGTGTTCCTGAACGACCGCAGCGCCGGGCATTGCATGGTTGAGCACAGCCAGGTAGTTGCTGATAGTCTCAGGGGTAACGGTCTTGCCGAGACGCTTCTCCAGGGTCGCATGGGCCGTGTCCAGGCCGACGATAACGGTCCTGCGGATCTCATCCCAGAACTGCTGCATTGCAGCGTTGTTGACGAAGTGGAGGTCATCGCCCTCTACTACGACATCAGTTCCGGATACGACGTACGGGGTGAGCTGCCTCTGGCCGAGCGGGATACCGCCTATGTGGACCATGGGGTTGTAAGCCGAGATGCCCCTCTTCTTCGCGATGGCGTCTCCGGCCTTCTTGAACTCGACCTTCCTCTTGGACTGTGTGTAGCCTTCGTACTTGTACACAGTCGTCGTGGAGGTGGGGTCTTCTCCGGCGAACTTCTTCTTCATCGCCTTTATGAATCTCTTCTGGGTTTCTTTAACAGACATTTTATCTCACCTCACCTTACAACTTCGGCGCGAAGCCGCACTTGGTCCTCTCGTTGTGGATCCTCTGGACCCAGCCTACGACCTCAGCGTCGGACCTGAAGGGTACGCCGCCGATGAAGTAGATGGTGGTCCTCTTCTTGAGTTCCGCATCGGACATGGGCTTGCCGAGGTTAACCTTGCGGTCCAGCGGGTCGCCGACCTGGTCCTTGACGGCGTAGACGTTGCCGTTCTTGTCCAGGACGACCCTCTGCAGCATGTCGAACATCATGCCGTTCTCGTTCAGCCTGAGGGAGTGGCCGTGCACGGTGCAGCCCCTTAAGCCGGTCCTGGCCGCATCGTAGGTTTCGCCCTCCAGGAGCTCCTTGGATATCTTTTCGATATCCCTCTCACGTGCCTCGACGATCTGACGGCCGGACAGAGTACCGGGGTCTACTCCCCTGTACCTGGTCGAAGCCATCCAAGACCGGACGTACGGGACGGACGGAGCGTAGAACATGGAGTCAGTGAACTGGCAGTACCTGATCCTGTCGCCGGCTGCTGCGCCGGGGGTGGGCTCTACGATCTTTCTGATCGGGTCATCCGGCTCGCCGCCTTCCTTGAGGGGCGGGTGGATGGTCTTGTATGCGGAACCCGGAGCGCGGTGTCCCAGCATGACTACGACGTCATCATCGGAGAGGCTTCTGATCTTCTCCAGCTTGTATGATGGGTCCATGAACTTCTTACGGTTCTGGGCCACAGAAGTTTTACCGGGGTAGTATTGTGCTTTGTATGCCATATTTTTCACTCCTTATGTAGCTAGCTTCTGCGGGTTAATTTTAATGATATCTTTCACGATCTCGTTCAGCTTGTCTCTCGAGCAAGTCTGACCTCTCGTGATACCGGTGACGATCTCGATGATCGTCCCTTGTGTTTCGACCTTATCAGGTTCCGGGTTAACGACACGGGTCTTGACGCCTATTCTGGCGAAGTCCTCGAAGTCGACAGGGGCCTGGCATACGACAATGGCGGGGATACTGACGAACCGTAGTATGTCCCTGGCCTTGTATAAGACGTGAGACTTAACGTTGCCCAGGTGTATCAATGCCAGCTTATGGCGGTTTATCTGCTCGATCTCCTTTTCGGACATTCCGAATTTCGGGCCTCTCCCGATCGCGGCATCCTTCGCATCCGACGGGACGCCACCTCCGGAGAAAAGGACCAGCACGCTGACCTGGATGCCCTCCCTTCGTAAGCCGTGGGTGATCTCACAGACGGGCTTTGTGATATGCCGCTTGCCGGGAGTCATCGCTATGGCTATTACATCGGGCCGGCCCGTCTCGGACAGAGTGCCCCTCTGGGCAAGGCCCCCGCCCTTATCCAGCCCCATGCTTTCCCTGCAATCCACAACCTGTGTCTCTCGGTCTATTGGCATTTGATATCATCTCACGTTTTTATTCATCCATATGCTTGTCCGACCTCGGCCCGCAGCACGATGGCTTGCGCTTTGACTTTGGGTCGAACATGCCCAGGCTTATGTCGTCGACGTTACCGCCCTTCCGGACATAGTCCGTTATCGTCTTCCTCGTTCTGAGGTAGAGCCCTTCGTTGATGTCGAAGGGGATGGGCAACGTCTTTTCACAAGCTTCCCTGATCTTGTCTTTTACCGCGATGTCCTCGACCTCGACCCAGACCCTTCCGACCTGGACGGTGAGCTCGACCCGCTCTCCCAGGATGTTCAGATATTTTTTCTGAGCCTCGAACTTGCCATCGAGCAAGTTCTGGGGGTCATCCTTGGGAAGGCCAGGGCCATAGACCACCATTCGGGTGATGCCGCTGATCTTGTTCAGCTCATTGAGCAGTTTCTGGGCCGTTTCTACGGTGAGCAGTCGCGAGGGGAAAATTTCAAGCTGCAACAGCCTCTTTTTCCCATTTACCGGTAATACCATTTTTCAAACTCCGCATTCTTAGCTTTCTTATACCTTACCCTTGACCTCCGCAGCTCCCTTTGCGACATGCGTGAGCGGCTCCCTGAACTCGGGGATCTCGCTGAATATGCCCAGGATACCAGAGGTCGCCTCGGGGCTGAACATCTGGGTGCCGGCATCTAGCGAGCAGGCCGCCGATACGCACGGAATTGCAAAGCCTTTGCTGTGCCTGGTAACGACGTGGTTGCCGTTGAAAACGCCCGGTCCGCCGCCACCGTAGATCGAGTGGCTGAAGAACGAGAACCCGACGGCAGTACCCTCTACCTTACCGAAGTCGCAGCCCGGCAGGCCGGTCTCTCTTTCGATGAGGTCGTTGGCGTACAGCAGAGTGGACGATACCGCCTGTGCGCCTCTTAATGCGCCGCAGTTTACCATGGTCGCGGCCATTGTGGCGACTGCAGTGTAGGCGTTCCACATCGGGATGTCGTCCGTCGTGTACAGCTTGTAGCCGGACGGAAGTGTCTTCTCGACTTTAATGACTTTGTCATCTACAGCCTTGCCAACGACGGTGGCAACGACGGACCCGATGGTGCCGTTCTTGCCGTTCTCCTTGACAGTGTTGTAGAGCATGTTGTTCGCGTTCAGGCCCTGGTACGCAAAGCCGAGTAGCTGGTAGCGTTCCCATGGTCCGACAGCGTCGCCCATTTCCCAGACGCCGGCCTGCTCGAAGATCGAGGACAGCGCGGCGACGTTCATGGTGTTCCTCTTCGCGATAACGACGCAGTGGTTGGTAAGGATGTTCCTTAACGCATAGCCGACGCCCTCGTCCTTCTGGGGGATCTCGAGGATCATCTTGACGTTGCCGCCGACCAGATCCATGGTCTGCGGGTACATGCCCCAGACTGCATTCTTGACGTACGGTGCGTCGAACATGTCGACTTTGTACATGTCGAGAATGGCTTCGGTGACCGCCGATGCGGTGCTGCTCAGGCTGGCGACGAACTCTGCGCCGGACTCGACCCTCTGGGTCGGGACCTGGACGAGCAGGCTCTTGCCGCCGCCGATGACCTTGACCGCAGTATCGTCACTCTTGTTGATGCGGACAGTGTCAGCGACTACCTTGGCGATCTTGTCAGCGTCCTTGACGATGGAAAGGTCCAGGCTTCTTCCGAGGACCTGCCTGCCCTTGCCGCCGACTTTGCCGGACTTCAGGGCGCCTTCGATGCCTTCCAGGCTTACAGCCACAGTTCTCTTGGTTAAGTTGACGATCTTGCGGATCGCCGGGTTGATGACCGGGCTGACTGCCTCAAGGGGTACATCCTTTTCTAAAAGTTTTCCCTTATCGTCGTATAGGTCTATTTTGTCTTTGAATTTAGGCATTTTCCCTCCTCCCGTGGGATTGTTTACAAGTGGTCAGAATGGTCGCTTACGCGCAGTCACGAACCGTGACCTGCACTCAAGAGGTGCCAATTATGACCGCCTCACCAGGCGATCTTAAAAGGTTAATACTATGGGCATGATACATACATCCGATACATACATCCATAGCTTTTGATAGACCATTCGACTAGATGTTGATATGTATTTCTGGCATATTAACTTTATGTTTACACGCTAAAATATTTTTAAATATTTATATAATATTTATTAGTATTATTTTAAAGCTCTTGCTTTGCCAGGTATTTTTTAATTATTGATTTATATATGGTTAATTTCAATTAAATAAAAATAAGTTTTATTTTCTTTTTGTATGCATTATAATAATATAATAATATATTATTTTTTGTTTTAAACATTTACTATATGGTTCTAACCTATTTATAGATTATCATGCCGACAAAGGCTTTTTTGAGTAAAATAAGCAAATATATCAGATTAGACGGTATATAGGATATAATTTGCCATATTAATAAAATATAATACAAAATACTAGTAATTTTATTGTTTTATTTTAAATTTAGCTCTTTATTGAAAATATATATGCTTATTCCCAATATTAAATTTAATTATAATCAGTCTGAATCCTGATGTTAAAAAAATACTATTTATTACATTTAATACAAAATTAATGAAAAAATTTGGCCCATAAATTTTTATCGTTTTTATTTATTAATTGGTTCACCGGCCATATACGTGGTGCTCGCACCGCAAATTCTCACGTCCAGGCGAGTGCCGGGAGGAACAGCATACGGAATGACGACCATGTGATAATAATCGTCCCGTGCGACTGCCGTTCCTGGCTTTCCTTCGTCCGTGACGAGCACGCTCAGGCGGCGGCCCGCCGAGTCCCGCATATAGGCCGAAGTTATCTCGTGATGGAGCCGAGTGAGAGCGCGGGAGCGCTCCTTCTTTATCCCGAACGGCGGGTTTTCCATGCCGGCGGCGGCGGTACCCGGCCTCGGGGAAAAGCGGGTGATGTTCACCTTGAGCGGCCTCGTTGCACGCAGGTCTTCCATGGTCATCGCGAAGTCCTCGTCCGACTCCGTCGGGAACCCCACGATGTAGTCGGTGGAGATGGTAATGCCGGGCACGCCATGCCGGAGCCTGGCGACGATTTCCCGGTACTGGCTTTCAGTATATGGCCTCGCCATGAGCTTCAGGATGCGGTCCGAGCCTGACTGGACCGGTATATGGGCGAACCTGTATACGCGGGGGTCGTTTAAAACGGAGACCATGTCGTCAAGGATGTCCGATATGGAGAACGGGTTCATCATTCCCAGGCGTACCCGGTAGTCGCCCCCGAGGCGCAGTACGTCGCGCAGGAGGGAGGGCAGCCTTTTACCGGTATCGAGCCCGTAGGCGCCGGCGTCCTGGGCTGTCAGGAATATCTCTTTTGCGCCCATTTCCACGGCACGTTTAACCGTAAACACGACCTTTTCTGCGGGGACGCTGCGCAGCGGGCCTCTCACGAGGCGTACGATACAGTAAGAGCAGTGTCCCCGGCATCCTTCGGCGATGGATATGATCGCCGTCGTGCCCTTGATGAGGGGCTCCCCTGCGACCGGCGGTATCCCGAGAGCGCCGGCGACTGCGGCGGCGCCTGGCGACCGCATTATTTCGACGTTGATGCCTTTAAGCAGGTAGGGCTGCGCCGCGGCCATGCATCCGGCGACTATGACCCTCTTGCCGTCATATTTTTTTATGGCCTTCAGCATGCTCTTCGAGGTGAATTCGGTGACCGCGCAGGTGTTAACGATGACCGTGTCGGCTTCTCCGGGCGTTCCGACGACCTCGCCGCCCGAAGCGATGATCGAGTTCCGCATCTCCCGGGAGTCGCTCTGGTTAGCCGTGCAGCCGTGCGTCTCAATGTATATCCTCATTATTGCCCTTCGTTTTCTTGTACCGCCAGTAGTATGATCGCCAGTAAAAACCTGTTCTTATTGACGTCCTCGAGCAGGTCGCCGATGGTCAGAGACATACGATTGTGATAAAACGGTCTTTTTATTTATTTGCTTCTGAAAAGGGTTTTTATCGTAAGGCGCACTATTTCCAGTTATATGGAAGACAGGCTCATCGAGGAAACGGTCATCGCGCTGCTCCGCCGTTCCGTGGCCGTACTCCCTCCCGACGTACTGGCGGCGCTGGAAGGGTCGATGCTGATCGAGCGGGACCCCCTGGCCAGGCGGGAGCTGGAGAGGATCATCGCGAACGTGAAGGAGGCGGGCGCGTGCACGCTGCCCATGTGCCAGGATACGGGCCTGCCGGTCTTTTTCGTGAAGATGGGCTTCACCGTGCCTGGCTTTGAAGAGTCGGTCGCCCGGGGCGTGCACCGGGCTACGCACGAGATACCGCTCCGTAAGAACGTCGTCCACCCGATTACACGCGCGAATACCGGCGACAATACGGGAAAGGGCATGCCTTACATATATTACTCGTGCGAGGCGTCCGGCCACATCGACATCACCGTGATGCCCAAGGGCGGCGGCTCGGAGAACATGAGCGCGCTGGCAATGCTCAATCCTTCAGCGGGCATCGCCGGGGTCAAGCGTTTTGTCCTGGACACGGTCGTCGGCGCCGGTAGCAAGCCCTGCCCCCCGGTCATCTTGGGCGTCGGCATCGGCGGCACCGCGGATGAGTGCATGGCGCTGGCGAAAAAAGCAGTTTTAAGGCCGGTAGGCTCGCGAAACCCCGACAGGGATGTCGCCCGGCTCGAGATGGAGCTGCTGCACGCGATAAACCGCACGGGCATCGGCCCCATGGGCCTGGGCGGAGACACGACAGCCCTGGGGGTCCAGGCCGAGTACGCCTGCTGTCATACGGCGAGCCTTCCTGTGGCCGTCATCTTCCAGTGCTATGCGGCACGCAGGGCGCACGCCCGGATCTACGAGGACGGCAGCGTCGAGCTCGGGGGCGAGTAGATGGATTACCGTCTCGACACGCCGCTGGCCAGGGAGACCGTCGAAAAGCTCCGCGCCGGCGATATCGTTTATATCAGCGGTGTCTTTGTCACGGCCAGGGATAAGGCGCATGTCCGCATGGCCGAATATTTCAAAGAGCATAAGGAGTTGCCTTTTAAGCTTGACGGCTCGGTCATCTTCCACGGCGCCCCCATCGTTAAAAAAGAGGACGGCGAGTGGAAGATCGTGGCCATCGGCCCCACCACCAGCTCGCGCATGAACGGCCTGGAGCCCGCTGTCATAGAGCATGGCGCCGCCGCCATCGTCGGCAAGGGCGGCATGGGGCCGGATGTGCTGAAGGCGCTTCACGACAACGGGGCCGTATATTTTTCGATGACTGGCGGCACCGCGGTGCTGGGCGCCCGCATGGTGAAAAAGGTGCTCGGCCTCGCCTGGGAGGACCTGGGCATGGCCGAGGCCGTGTGGCTCCTCGAGGTCGAGAATTTCGGGCCGCTGACGGTGACGATGGACGCGCACCTGGGCGACCTCTACGAGGCGGTCAGGCGCAGGGTCTCGGAAAATATTAAGGGTATGCGATTCTAAATATCAGTAGAGGTGAATGTAGCATGTGTACCACCGGCGGAATGCCCGCAGATATCGAGATAAACGAGATCAAGTTCAAGCGCTATAAATGCAAGGACTGCGATAATAAGTTCAAAGGCGCGGGCAAGAGGCCCGTGTGCCCGTCCTGCGGCAGCGAGGACGTCGAGCTGATCGAGTGAGCGTCGAGTTAGATCTCGGCCCCGACGAGATCCTTTTTTTATACGACGATAACAATACCGTGGGAATTGTCAGGACCGGAGGCCTTAAGCGGGTCTTCATCGAGACCGAGGGCGAGGAACTCGTCCAGTTCCTGGGTCCGGATGACATCATCGCGGCGTCGTGCTTTTTAGGCGGAGAAAAGGCCATGGAAATGGCCCGCAGCATGCTGTTCCTCGTCCGGGAGGGCGGCTCGCCCCTTCTCGTGCTTAAAAAGTCACACCCGGCCACGCGCCGCATACCGCTCGTGGTCTCCGCGGGCGAGAGGATCGTGCTGAGCGGCTGTATCGTGCCCGGCACGCACCCGGAGCAGGACGTACTCTGCGGCAAGGGCGCCCTCGACGGCATCACGTTGAAAGCGACGAAACGTGGTGTGCTCGTCGAAGGGAGAGAAACACCGCGCCATGAAAAACGGCGTTTTTACCTTGTTACAGATATAAAAAATAAACTATGAGCGCAAATTAAGGCTAAGGCACAAACCCTTTTAATATTATGCCGGGATGCCGAAGCACTCTTTGAGCTTTCCGTCGTTCAGCTTGAGGCGAATCTTGGGGCGGCCGAAGGGCGTCTTGACGCTCTCCTCGAAGAGGACGTTCAGGTTTACGAGAAAGTCCTTTCTGCGGGAGAAAGTCGCCTTGGAGGCCACGCCGGTGTCCTCTCCCCACTGGACGACGTCGTAGAAAAGCTCGCTGTTTTTCGCAGCCGCAAGCAACGCGATGGAGACCTTGTCGACGGCCTTTGTCTTGAGCACCGAGTAGCGGGTGTCATCGAAGGCCTTGCTGTACATGATAAAGTCCACGATTGTCTGCTCCGACAGGTATCCCGACATTGAAGCGACTATATCATTTAATTTCATGAAATGATTTTTTGTTTTTGGTGATAATAAAGTTTTTGATAAAATTGTTTTATGATTTCGAGATTAACTGTATTTCAAGCCAATTTTGCGTTTGGGGCTCAAATCATTAAGCTTTTTAAGCTTGTTTAGTAATAAAAAATGGCTGGCCTCAGAAGAGGCCGGCCAGCTCCAGGAACATTGCCGGGTTGCGTGTGATAATCTCTCTTAAGAGCTTCGCCACGGACATCTCCTCGAAATTAACGCCCTGCAGGGACCTCGCTACCGAGTTCATCAGGCTATCCTCCGCCTTGACGACGAACTCCTTCGTCTTATAGTTCCGGTCCAGCTGCTTGCCGAGCTCTTCCCCGACCTCGCGGTCGTAGCGAATCAGCTTTTTCGCCGAGACGTCGTTAGCCTTGATGGCGTCCGCGATGACGTTGCCCGCGATGCGGCCGCTGGCCATGGCGTTATAGATGCCGCCGCCCGTGATCGGGTCCGACACCCGGCCGGCGTCTCCGACGAGCACCAGCCCGCCCGTGGAAAGCTGCTTGAGCATGCCGCTTGCCGGCACCGCGCCCACGACGGTCTCGATGATCTTGCCATCCGGGAACTTCCAGGCCATGAAATCGTGCAAGTAGTCGATCGGATGCTTACCCGAGAATCGGTTGCCCAGAATCCCCAGGCCCACGTTGGCCTCCCGCTTTCCCTTGGGAAAGATCCAGACATAGCCGCCGGGGGCGCGCTCGTTGCCCATGTAGAAATCACAGCTGTCAGCCTTGATGTCGATGTCGGTGACCAGGAACTGCGCGCAGGTCTCGATATCCTTAGGCTTTATCGTGGTGTTAATGCCGGCCCATTTGCCGACCCTCGACTCGATGCCGTCGGCGCCGACCACGACTTTTGCCCGGGCCTCGAAGTCGTCGCCGCGATATTTGCCCCGGATGCCGCAGACGTTGCCGTTTTCCTTGAGGAGAGAGGTCGCCTGGGTCTTGACCTGCACTTCGGCGCCGGCCTTCGCGGCCGTCTTCGCCAGTGCGCGGTCAAAGATCTTACGCTCGAGGACGTAGCCCACTTCCTTGCCGGCGAGCTTCTCGGAAAGCTCGACGCAGGTCCCGTCCGGGGCGAAGATCCGGGCACCGGTGACCTCGGCGCATATCCACCTGGGGTCGGGCTCGATGAACTTCGAGAGCCCCAGCTTGCCCGTGCCCTCGGCACACCGCACGGGATCGCCGATCTCCTGGCGCTTCTCGATCAAAAGAACGTCGAGGCCGTGCTCCGCGGCGGTCCGCGCGGCGATTGAGCCCCCCGGCCCGGCGCCGACCACGATGACATCGTACTCACTCTTCATCATCGACCAGCTCCAGCGCCCCCATGGGGCATACTTTGGTGCAAATGCCGCAGTTGCTGCACTTATCGTCGACCTCGATATACGTCTCGACGAGGTCCAGGGCGTCCTTGGGGCAGACGCTCACGCAGGCCCCGCAGTAGCCACAGCGATACCGGTTTACAGTGATCACTTTTTCTCCTCCAGTGGTACGTCCAGTAATCTTTTCATGTATGATTCTAAGTCCCTGAGCTTTGCCTCGTAAATCTCGATAAACTCGGCGTGCTCGCTCAGCCTGGGGTCGTTGGCGTCCTTATCGCCCTTGACCGCCTGGAGCTGGCCGAGCACGACCTGCACGTAGTCGTCATGGATAGTCTTCAGCGTCATCCGCATGATCTCATCGAGGTTCGCGCGGCTCGAATAATAATTTTTACGGCTGTCCTGCCGCTTTTGCCTGGCCACGAGGTTCAGCCGGACCAGCTCGTCGATGGCGGAGCTGACCGCCGGCACAGAGTACCCGGTGAATTCGCTGATCTCGTCCTGGGTCATGGGTTCCACCGCCAGCAGGATCGCGCCGAAGACGCGGCCGTGCAGAGTTCCCAGTCCCCGGGCCTTGAAAAGCGCCTCGAAGGTGTCCAGTATTGCTTCCCTCTCCTTGATAATGTCGGAGTATGACTTAGCCATTAAGCGTACTGATGCAGAACAACTATTTAAGTTTTTTGAAATTTCAAAAAATATAAAAATTAGCCATGTTTCATGAGCACTTTGAGCATGGCCTCGGCCTCTTTCCTGGCCTCTTCCCGGGATATGAGGCCTGCCGGAGCCTGGCCTGCGGTATAATCGGGCTCTTCTTCGGGCAGGGACGGGATGGAGGTAAACCGGCCGGCCGACCGGCAGACGACGAGCATGTCCCCGGCCATGAATACGGTGATCGTAAATCCCTGTATGACGAGGGTCATCCTTTTAGCCTGAAAATGGGATGCCGGCCCGCTGTAAAATTCAACGACCCGCGCGATGTGCGAGGGCTCCCATCCTTCGCAAAAAAGAAGACCCTGCCCCCGGTATATGGCTATTCCCGCGTAACCGTCCGTGCTCCGCAGCAGGTCGACGATCCTCTTAATCATGCTCATCGCCCGCCAGCCTGAAAGAGCATGTCAGTTGCAGTGACGCCGCAGCCATGCTCGCCCCGCCCAGCGCCATGGACAGGCCGGACAGCGCGCCGGCGCCGGGAACCGTCGAGATGGAGCCGCAGGCCATGAATATCGCGGCGGCCGACAGGTACAGGAAAAACGGGGCCTTCAGCGAGCGATAGACCATGGAGAAAATGATAATACAGGCCGCGCCGGCCGCGATATAAAATATTATGGTGTCCATTCACCGGCCCCCTTTTTGGAAATCGAGCAGCATCAGCCCCGCTCCTGCAAATGAGACGGCCGCCAGCGAGGCCGCCAGAGGGACGTCCATGGCATAGAACGTGGAAACGGCTTCGGAAATGCCGGCGCCTGAAGAGGCAAGGACGGCCCAGTATAATGCCTTAAAAGCGCCACTGCCCCCATGCCTTAGAAATGTGTTCCTGACAGTCCTTGAAAGCAGCAGCGAGCCGATGGCTAATATGAGCCCGGAGGCCATAAGCAGCGAAGACCGGTAAGGATCGCCAGGCGGCGGCGACGGCCTGTAGAATGCCGAGGCTGCCACGATGGCGGAGGCCGAAAGGAGCCCGGCGGCCCGAAGGGAAAGCGAAGCAGGCATAGAAGATTAATTGTCTTCAGGTACGATAAATATTTTCATTTTATTGCAAATAAGTTACCGTACAAATATTTAATATAATCGGCGGGCGAAGTTGTCTCGATGACCCGCAGAGGCTATTTGATCACCATCGAAGGCATAGACGGCACTGGCAAGACCACCCAGGTCCAGCTTCTGAAGGAGTGGCTCGATAAGCACGGCATCGATGCCGTTGCCCTCAAGGAGCCCACGCAGGGCCGCTACGGGCAGGAGATAGCCCGGCGCGCCCGGTCCGGGGACCTCTCTTCGGAGAACGAGCTTCGGCTGTTCATGGAGGACCGGAGGGAGGACGTCGAGAAGAGCATCCGGCCCGCGCTCGATGCGGGGAAGGCGGTCATCATGGATCGCTACTATCTATCCAATATGGCGTACCAGGGCGCCCGCGGCCTCGACCCGGAGCGCATTCGCCGGGAGAACGAGGCATTTTCGCCCATACCCGACCTTATCATTATTCTCGATATCAGTCCGGAAAAAAGTATGGCCCGGGTGAACGCCAGAAAGAACGTGGTGGGGCATTTCGAGAATGCGCAATACCTGGAAAAGGTCCGGGATATCTTTTTAGCCATTGGAAAGCAGCCGAACGCCATGGTCATAGACACGGGCGCGCCCATCGCGGACGTTCACCGGCGCATCGTGGACGCCGTGTGCGAGCTGATGCATGTTTTCCAGTAATCCCAATAAGTATATCATTAAGTTTAAGCCAAATCGGGACGAATAAATTTCATTAAATCCTGTGGTGATATTGAGTGAAATACGTTGTAGTGACCGGCGGTGTGATGAGCGGCTTAGGAAAAGGCATTACGGCGGCGTCGACGGGCCGTATCCTGAAGAACAAGGGGTACAAGGTCACGGCCATCAAGATCGACCCGTACATCAACATCGACGCCGGCACCATGAGCCCGTTCCAGCACGGCGAGGTCTACGTCCTGAAGGACGGCGGCGAGGCCGACATCGACCTGGGCCACTACGAGCGGTTCATGGACATCAACCTCACCTCTGAGCACAATATCACCACCGGTAAGATCTACAAGACCGTCATCGAGAAGGAACGCCGCGGCGACTACCTGGGCAAGACGGTCCAGATCATCCCCCATATCACCAACGAGATCAAGGAGCGCATCCGCCATATCGCCAAGAAAAGCGGCGCCGATATTTGTTTAGTCGAAGTCGGCGGCACCGTGGGCGACATCGAAAGCATGCCCTTCCTGGAGGCGGTCCGCCAGATGCGGGCCGAGGAAAAGAAAGAGGATATTACGCTAATACACGTCACGCTGGTCCCCATCGACACCATGGACGAGCAGAAGACGAAGCCCACGCAACACTCCGTTAAGGAGTTACGCGAACTGGGCATTCAGCCAGACATCATCGTGGCCCGGTGCAAGAAGCCCCTGGCCCGGTCCACAAAGCAAAAGATCGCGCTGTTCACGGACGTGCCCGAGCAGGCGGTTATCAGCGCCAACGACTCGGACGATATTTATAAGGTGCCAATCCAGCTGGAGAAGGAAGGCATGGCGGAAGTGGTGATGAAACACATGAACCTCCAGCCGCTCGACGACTCGAAATCGTGGAACGAGATGGTCTCGCGGCTGGTCGCCTGCGACAAGAGCCTGACCGTCGCCATCCTGAGCAAGTACGGCATCGAGGACGTGTACCTGAGCGTGAAAGAGGCGCTCAAGCACGCGGGCATCGCCACCGGGGCGAAAATCAGGATCAAGTGGGTCGAGTCCGAGGATCTGGAAAAAGCGGATGACCTGGCGCCATTCTTCGCGGACGTCGACGGCATTTTAGTGCCGGGCGGCTTCGGCACCCGGGGCATCGAGGGCAACATCAAGGGCATCCAGTATGCCCGGGAGCATAATATTCCTTACCTGGGCCTGTGCCTGGGCTTCCAGCTCGCGACCATCGAGTTCACGAGGAATGTTGTCGGCTATAAGGACGCCACGAGCAGCGAGTTCAGCGCCACGGGCACGCACGTCATAGACTTATTGCCCGAGCAGAAGGACATCAAGAACATGGGAGGCACCATGCGGCTTGGCGAGCATAAGCTGTGGATCAAGGACAACACCCTGGCCCACCGGCTTTACGGCTCCACAAAGATCAGCGAGAGGCACAGGCACCGCTACGAGGTCAACCCGGACCTCATCGACGAGATCGAGAGCCACGGCCTGGTGTATTCGGCCAAGAACGACAACCGTATGGAGATATTAGAGCTGCCTTCCCATAGATTCTTTTTAGCCACGCAGTTCCACCCCGAGTTCAAGTCGAGACCCGAGAGGCCTTCGCCCCCATTCCTCGGGTTCGTGCAGGCGATGCTGGACGCGAAGAAGCCCGAGGCGGGCAAGATCACGGCCGAGAGCCCCAGGGAACCGTTGACCTCCCCGTAATCCTTTTCAAGCGAATAGCAAATTATAAAATCAGGTAATATATTCTAATCTCTTTAGGAAGATAAGCGAAATGCCAGACGCAGAGACACAGCGCAAACTGATAGAGATCCTACGTATTCTAAGCGAGTCTAACGGCGAAGTGGGCGCCAGGAAGATCGCCGAGGAGCTTAACCGGCGGGGCTACAACTTAGGCGAGCGCGCCACGCGATACCATCTGCGGATGCTCGACGAGCGGGGATTCACCAAGAAGCACGGCTACCTGGGCCGCGTCATCACCCCCCTTGGCGAAGAGGAGATGGAGCATGCCCTCGTTACGGATCGCCTGGGCTTTGTTTCGACCCGCATCGAGAACTACGAGTATAAGACCACCTTCGACCCCTTGAGCGATACGGGCGATGTGGTCGTCAATATCTGCTACATCGATAAGGCGGACTGCGACCGTTCCCTGGCCATGCTGAAGCGCGTCGTGGAAGCGGGCTATGCCATCAGCCCCCGCCTCAAGGTGGTCGACGAAGGCGAGGAGATCCTGGAGAACGACGTTCCCGAAGGCCAGATGGCGCTCGCCACGTTCTGCAGCATCACCATCGACGGCGTCCTCTTAAAGAGAGGCATACCCGTGAACCTGAAGTACGGCGGCATCTTACGGGTTAAGAATCATAAAGCCGAGCGCTTCACCGACGTCATCGATTACCACGGCACGTCCATCAACCCCATGAACGTCTTCGTATCAAAGAGTATGACGTCGGTGCTTAAGGTCCTTGAGACGGGCTCGGGCAACGTGCTGGCCAACGTCCGGGAGATACCGGTGAACGCACGCGATATGGCCCGGAGCATCATCGGCCAGATGAATAGTGCCGATATCCACGGCATATTTTCGGGCTGCGAAGATATGCGGCCCCTGCTGGGAGTGCCGATCGATGCTGGCATGTGCGGTATCGCGAGCTATTCGGGAATCAACCCGTTCGCCGCGCTTATGGAAATGGGCATACGAACGCGCATCATACCGCTGTCCGCGGTGATGAGCGTAAAAGAGCTGAAGAGGCTGGATTAAATGGCATATAAATTGATCGAGACATCCAGAGGCCTGTCGAATCTTTTAAAGATATTTAAGGTGCAGATAATGGCGCTGGGCGTCCAGCGCGGCAGCCACATCGTCTTCGTCGGCTGCGCGGGCACGTGCCTGCCTTTCATCGAGCTGTTCGCCTATACTTTGCGCAACGACCCCGTCGTGATGACTTTCGTCCCGGACGGGATCATCGAGGATGCCCGCTCCATCTGGCAGGTCCCGGGGATAGGCATGCAGACCGGCGGCGCGGCCGATCCGCACGGCGCGGACTTTATTGTTTTGCTGGGCGGGCTGTCCATGCCGGCCTGTACTCTGGGCATCGGGGGCTCCAACGAGGTAATCGGTAAGATAAAGAAGCCGGGGGCTAAGGTCATGGGCGTCTGCTTCATGAGCATGTTCGAGAAGGCCGGCTGGTACGGCAAGGTGCCCTTCGACCTCGTCATCGACGCTAATATAGAGCCCATACAGGTCCAGAAGTTCGAATAGACAACTGAGGCCACGGTGAGTTTTACCAACAGTGGTCACAGAGGCCTTTTATTTTTACCACAGAGGTTCACAGAGGCCACGGAGGACGATTTATAGCTCACCACAGAGGTTCACAGAGGCCACAGAGGCATTTTATTTTCACCACAGAGGTTCACAGAGGCCACGGAGGACGATTTATATCTCACCACAGAGGTTCACAGAGGCCTTTTTAAAATGGGTCACAGAGAACGCAGAGACTATCCACGGGCGGGGTCTGCAAGGGGCGAGCGAAGCGAGTCCCCTTCAGCATTTAAAATACCTCTGTGACCACTGTGAACCCCTGTGGTGAAAATAAAATACTCTGTGACCACTGTGAACCATTGTGGTGAATTATAGTCCTCCGTGGCCTCTGTGGTCAGTACCGGCGGCGCTTGCGCATGGTAGCGAGCAGCGACAGCCCGATGACACCCACGGTCCCGCCCGCGAGCAGCAGTCCGCCGAGGGCGTCTGACTTGATGACCGCCTCCTTTTGAGGCTGCACGCTCAGCTCTGCCATGAGCATGGTGGTCTGGCCGCCGCCGTCCAGGTAGATTTTCGCAGTGTAATTGCCCGTCGTGCCGTTGGGAACTGTGGATCGTATGGTGAACTCGGAGGCCACGCCAGGATCGACCTCGATCTTATCCCAGGGCGCGCCGCTCAGATAATACGCCCAGTTATCGCCTACCTCCGCGGTCACCGCCAGCTCCATGGGGAACTCGCCGTCGTTATAGACCCGCACGGGAATATCAAAAGAGTCCCCGTCCGTGAGATTGATAGAGGGGTATCCCTGGCCGGAGACTTTATAGCCTTTTATCAAGGCTTCGTAGGCGGGCGCGCCCTGGACCTGTAAATAGAGCGTGAGCTTATTGGAGGAGACGTCCTGCCCTTTCAGGGTGAGGTTGACCGTATAGGTGCCCGGGTCCGCGCTCTTTGGAACGTAAACCCAGAAGTCAGAGGTGGCAATTTCCGCCCTGGCCGCGTAGAACATCGTGCCGTTGCCCGTCGTGGCGCCCCAGCCATCGGGCTTCTCGATCATCAGGTCCAGGGGCTTATCCCGGGCGTAGCCGTTGTTCACGTTAAAGACGAATTGGGCAGTATCGCCGGCTTTTACGGTCCTCGAAGGGTAGTTCGTGTAGAGGTCCAGAGACTCGTAGGGCATGTCCTTGACGATGACGACGACTGGTATCTTCGCATAAAAGGGCCCGCCGGTGACGAGCACGTACCAGAGGAAGGCGCCCCGCTGGTCGCCGTTATACTGGAAATCGAAGGAGATCTCCCGCTGGTCGCCGCAGCGGACGCCGAGCATCTGCCCCTCCGGGCACCAGCCTACCCAGTTCTTCGTATCGGCCTCGGGCGCCTGGAGGCCGAAGGCCACGTACTGGTCCGACATCTGACTGTTCTCGACGCATATGGTAACGGACACAGGGCGGCCGGGGCTCGTCTCCAGGACGGAGTTGACCGCGTAGGGCACCAGCCCGGCATAGGGCACCTTCGTGAGCTGCCGGTTCAGCGTCCTGGTGCCGCGGAACTCCTGCTCGTCCATGAGCGTCTGGAACCCGGCGGCCGCGGTGACGACGGAGTAGGTGCCGGACGTGATGACGACATTATAGTAGCCGATGGCGTTCGACTTCGTCTGGTTCACGATCTCCTGGTCCTTTATGAAGTAGATGACGGCGCCGGAGATGGGATAGGGAGTCCTGTCCTGGTTCCCGTCGCTGCCCGTGATATAGCCTTCCACGTAAATGGTCCGGTTGTCGTCGCTGCTGGAGTTGGTCAGCGCGGTGTCCCCCGCAGCGGGCCAGGAGAGCAGGGCAGCCGCCATGGGCACGATAACGAAAACTGCCAGTAAGACTGATACGATAGATATAGCCATGCGTCTTTTATCGGCGTTTTGAATTATTTCCATCGGGTCCGCCTCATTCACCCCTTGAAAGACATATTAATGGTAAATACCACAACCGGTACCAAATATATAATTTAGTGGATAAATTATAAATATATTTCTATTTAAATAGCGAAAAATCGCTGTATAATGGCTTACTCGCTAAGCTCTCAGTTTTATGCGCCCCATGCATAAATTATAAATAACAAACGCTTAAGTTTAGGTATTAATGGAACTTCCCACGCCGGAGAGCATCAAGAAGAGGCGCATAAAGCTGGGCCTGACGCAGAGCGAGCTCGCGGGCCGCGCGAGCGTGAGCCAGCCGCTGATCGCCCGCATCGAGTCGGGTGACGTGGACCCGAGGCTTTCCACGATAAGAAGCATCATGACGGCGCTGGACGACATGGAGAAGTCCCGCATCACCGCGAAAGACCTGATGACGTCGCCGGTGATCTCGCTTTCCCCCGACGACTCGGTGGACCAGGCCGTCAAGATCATGGAGAAGTACGGCTTTTCGCAATTGCCCGTCCTGGAGAATGGCGTGCCTATCGGGAGCATCTCCGAGAGCGCGCTGGTGCAGGCCATGGGCAGCCGGGACATCGACAGGATAAGTAACGCCCGCGTGCGGGAGCTAATGGAGGACTCGTTCCCGGCGGTGGCCCCCGGCACGGACATGGGCACGATTTCGGCTTTGCTTGACACCAACCACGCCGTCCTGGTCATGGGGTTGGGCAAGGTCGTGGGCGTTATTACGAAATATAATATTATGCAGCTCCTTAATAAATAAGCGATCTTAACATTACTTTCTCTGCGCGCGCTACTTTACCTTATATTAGATAAGCCCCTCCATGGATTTGAGGTCAGGATCATGGATACGAGGGAGTGCGCGAAGGCCGACTGCCCCTATCGATTTTCAGGGCTGAGCGCGAGCGGCAAACGGACGGGCCTGTGCAGCATGCCGAAGCCGCTGATGGGCATAGGCTGCCCCGGCCTCGCCAGGAAATTTAAAGCCCAATAAAGCCGTATTTTTTAGATTAAGCGTAAAATATGCCCAATTATTGGATAATTTGCACAAAAAATCAAAACGTTTATTATGTTTCGTGAAGTTATGTAAACGAAGAAGAGGTTATCGCTATGACAGAAATTTCTAAGGCACCCATCGCCCGGCTTTTAAGCCAGGCGGGCGGGAACAGGATCTCCGCCGAGGCGGTCGATGAGATGGTGAAGTATACCGAGGATTATGTGTTGAAGATCGGGTCCGAGGCCAGCAAGCTCTGCGTGCACGCGGGCCGCAAGACCATTAAAGCCGATGACATCAAGCTCGCCGTCGACAGGCTCAAGCTCTAAGCGGCGTCCGATAATACTGATATTCATTATTATAAATAGTCCGTTAATACGATAAAAACGCCATTGCCCATTTTTATAAGTTCCTCTGTTGCACCGGACTTCAACAGCCTGTGGAAACGTTAAGCTTTTAAAGGTATATACCCATCATACAAGTCCGACAACGGGGTTTATTTCAATGGCCACATCAAAAGTCAGGAAGGGCTCGTCCGACGAGTCCATGCGCGAGGTTTTAGAGCTGCTCGAGAACGATTCGAGGCTCACGGCCAAAGAGATAGCGGAGCAGACTGGCCTCAAGGAAAAGGACGTGCAGCGCTTCATCAAGGAGATGGAGGCCCGCGGCATCATCCGGCACTACAAGACGATCATCGACTGGGAGAAGTTCGGCGACGACTCGGTCTACGCCATCATCGAAGTCCAGCTGAACCCGGAGCGCAACGTGGGGTACGACGCCGTCGCCGAGCGCATCTCGAAGTTCCCCGAAGTCGTCACATGCATGCTGGTCTCGGGCGACCACGACCTGCACCTGGTAATAAAAGGCAAGACCATGAAGGATGTAGCCTTCTTCGTGGCCGAGAAGATCGCCCCCCTTAACCAGGTCACCCACACCGCCACCCACTTCATGCTCAGGAGCTACAAGCGGGAAGGCGACATCATGTTCGAGAAGGAAGAGGACAGCAGGCTGGTCATCCACCCATGAAGATCGCAAAAAAGGTCATCGAGCTACCCCCCTCGGGCATACGCAAGTACTTCGACATCGCCGCCACCATCGAGGACGTCATTTCCTTAGGCGTCGGCGAGCCCGACTTTATCACGCCGTGGCGAGTCAGAGAGGCGTCCATCTACGGCATGGAGAAGGGCAGGACCACTTATACATCGAACTGGGGCCTCATGGAGCTGAGGGAGCTCATCTCGAAGTACACGCTCGAGGGCTCCGGCGGCGACTATAGCCCGAACAACGAGATCTTAGTGACGACGGGCGTCAGCGAGGGCATCGACCTGGCCGTCCGGGCCATCACGGACCCGGGCGACGAGATCCTGGTCGTGGAGCCCAGCTATGTGTCCTACAAGCCGTGCGTCATCATGGCCGGCGGGAAGCCGGTGCCGGTGAGCACCTCCGAGGAGAACGACTTCAAGGTCCGCCGGGAGGACATCGAGAAAAAAATAACCCGGAAGACCACGGCCATCATCATGAACTATCCCAATAACCCGACGGGCTCGATCATGACCCGGAAGGACCTGGAAGAGATCGCCGACGTCGCCATCGAGCACGACCTGATGGTCCTCACGGACGAGGTGTACGATAAGCTGACCTACGACGGCAGGCACGCCTCCATCGCCAGTCTCAACGGCATGCGGGACAACACCGTGCTGCTCAACGGCTTCAGCAAGGCGTTCGCCATGACCGGCTGGAGACTGGGCTACGCCTGCGGCAACTCGGACATAATCGAGGCGATGATGAAGATCCACCAGTACACCATGCTCTGCGCGCCGATCAACGCGCAGCTGGGCGCCATCGAGGCGCTGAAGAACGGCCAGGGCGACATGCAGGACATGGTCAAGGAGTACGACCGCCGGCGCCGCGTCATCGTGCGGGGCTTCAACGCTCTTGGCATGGACTGCTTCGAGCCTAAAGGGGCCTTCTACTCTTTCCCGTCCATCAAGGCGACGGGCCTCTCGTCCGAAGAATTTTCAGAGCGGCTGCTGTACGAGCAGGGTGTCGTCACCGTGCCCGGCAGCGTATTCGGAGAGGCGGGCATGGGGCACCTGCGGTGCTCCTACTGCTCGTCCATGGAGGATATCAAGGAGGCTCTGGCCCGTATCGGGCGGTTTATGGACACGCTGATGCTGGAAAAGCCCCCGGCCATAAAGAAACGTATTAAGCGCTGACCATGCTCGAGACCGCCGATATGCCGTACCCGACGGTCGTGGTGAGGCCGAAAATAAAATAAGATAACTATTACTTTTTACCGGGAGCATTTCGCCTGGTCCTGAGCAGCATCAGGCACGCCGCCACTACGATCACCGCGATGACAGCGAGCAGGCCGATGGCACCATAGAGCATATAGTTCGGCCCGTTCTCGGCCGTGGGCTGAGGCGAGGCCGCGATGATCGGCGTCGGCGTCGGGGACGGCGGTATCTGGGACGGCATGAGCACGAGCACTGGCGACGCCGTGGAAGCGCTCCGATTACCAATCTGGCCTTCGGCGTTCGAGCCCCAGGCCCAGACGCTGCCGTCGCTCTTCAGGGCGAGCGTATGGTACATGCCCGCATCGATCGCCACGACGTCGTCAAGGCCGCTCACCATGACGGGAGAGGTCATGTCGGCCCCGCCCGGGATGCCTGTGCCTAGCTGGCCGTCCGTGTTGCTGCCCCACGTCCAGACCGTGCCGTTATCGGCCAGCGCCACGGAGTACGAGCCGCCGGATGCCACGGACTTCATGTCGGACAGGCCCCGGACGATGTCGGGATTATAGGAGTCCGATTCCGTCCCCGCGTAGACCCGGCCCTGGTCGTTCAGGCTCGTGCCGCCCATGCCCAGCTGGCCGTAATAGTTGTAGCCCCAGGCCCAGACATTCCCGTCCTCCAGGACGGCCAGCGCGTGCATATCGCCGGCATCGAGCGATTTCGTATTATATATCTTCGAGCGGACGGGCGTAAAGCGGCTTTCCGTGGTGCCGTCGCCCAGGACGCCATGCCGGTTATCGCCCCAGGCCCACGCCGTGCCATCTGCCTGCACCGCAAAGCAGTGTGAGCTTCCGGCTGAGATGGATTTAATGTTGCTCAGGCTGTTCACCGGTATGGGCACGTTCGTGCCCTCATAGTTTATCGATCCCTCGCCCACCTGACCATAAGAGTTCGAGCCCCAGGCCCACACCGTGCCATCGCTTTTTAGCGCCAGGCTTACGTCCTTGCCCGCGGAGATGGCCGTGATCCCGCGCAGGCCTTCGACTTGAACAGGTGCCAGGCTATCGTTATATGAGCCGTCGCCCAGCTGGCCGTACTTGTTATCGCCCCAGGCCCACACCGTGCCATCGCTTTTTAGCGCCAGTACGTGGCCGTATCCCGCCGCGATCTGGCGCACGGTCGCGATGTCGACCTTTTGCGGTACCAGCAGGTCGACGCCTTCGCCCGCATAGCCCCACTGCCAGACGGAGCCGTCGTCAAGCAGCGCGACGGAGGTAGTATTCGAGGCCGCGATGGACACGGCCGCGGGAGACCAGGCCGCCGCGGGCGGCAGGAGAATGAGCAATGGGGCGCTTGCCAGAATGAGCGTGATGAGCCGGAGACCCCTCATGATACCACGATAGGAAGTTATGCCTGAGGATATAAATAGATTATATCATTATTCCATAACGCCGCGAAAAATGGTGATAAGCATCCTTAGACGGCACAACGGGATTGAGATTAAAGGCTATGACAGTGGGTGTCTCGCTAAAGCTTTTTGATAAATGACGCCATAATACGTGCCAGAAGATGAGCCCTATGTACGCAAGGATAAAGGACGTGCTTTCCGGCAGGTTCGCCGACGGCGAAGAGGTCGAAGTCGGCGGATGGGTCGTCAAGAACCGCTCCAGCGGCAAGATCGTTTTTACTCTCATACGGGATGCTACCGGCGAGATGCAGGTGACCACCCGCAAGGGCAACGTCTGCGACGCGGCGCTCGCCGTCGCCGACGCGCTATCCCTGGAATGCTCCGTAATCGTCAAGGGCAAGGTCCGCACGGACCCGCGCGCCCCCGGCGGCAAGGAGCTTTCCGTCACCGACATTAAGCTGATCGGCGCCTCGCAGGACTACCCTATCTTCGGCGAGGAGGAGCACAACCCCGAAGTGCTGCTGGACCTGAGGCACCTGGATGTCAGGAGTAAGGAGCTCGTCGCCGTCATGAAGGTCAAGGACGCGGTGCTGAACGCGACCCGCGAGTGGTTCCGAAGCAACGGCTTCTACGAGGTCACGCCGCCTATCATCATATCGAGCGCCTGCGAGGGCGGCTCCACCCTGTTCGAGCTCAAGTATTTCGAGGATAAGGCCTACCTGTCCCAGAGCGCCCAGCTGTACCTCGAGTCGCTCATCTTCGGCCTTGAAAAAGTATACTCGATCACGCCCTCATTCCGGGCGGAAAAGTCCCGTACCACGCGGCATCTGGCGGAGTACTGGCACATCGAGGGCGAGATGGCCTGGATGGGATTGTACGAGATGATCGACATGCTTGAGCGGCTTGTCTGCCACGTGTGCAATAAGGTCGGCGAAGAGCGGGCCGAAGAGATCAGGCTCGCCGGGGGCGACCCGGAGTACTTCAAGAGCCTGAAGGCCCCGTTCCCGAGGATCACATACGACGAGGCCGTAAAGATCCTGCAGGCGGACGGATATGAGTTCAAGCCCGGCGACGACTTCGGCACCCATGAGGAAAGGCAGCTCTCGACGCATTATGATAAGCCCTTATTTATTACTGAGTACCCCGCCGATGTGAAGGCCTTCTACATGAAGGACGCCGGCAGCGGTAAAGTCCTGAACGTCGACATGATCGCCCCGAAGGGGTTCGGCGAGATCATCGGGGCCAGCGAGAGGGAGACCGATTTAAAGATACTGGAGGAGCGTATCCGGAAGCAGGGCGAGGACCCGGCGAAGTATGCCTGGTACCTCGACCTGAGGCGCTACGGCTCGGTCCCGCATTCCGGCTTCGGCATGGGCACGGAACGCCTGGTCCGCTGGATCTGCAGCCTGGAGCACATCCGGGACACGATCCCGTACCCGAGGACCATCAGCCGGTCGTACCCGTAGGCCTGCAGACAGGCATTTCCCGGCTTAAGCCCACTTTACAAGCTTCACGGACTTAATAATGTAAGAGATATTAAATATTCAACAAAGCCCTGAACCAGAAAATATTTACGCGCAAGGCGCCCGTACTTGTTTAGTGAAGCATTAATGGCCTACGACAGGAAAACGAACCGGGAAGCTGTGAAGGCGTACTCCCATCCGGGCGTGTCAGAGTACATACCGCGCAATAAAGAGAAGAAGATCGCGAAGCCCTCGCTCGTCTCTAGGTTAAAAAGGTTCCTCCGGCTGAGTTGACGCTTTTTGAATAATCGGATACCGTCGGCTCATTTTAGCGTTTTTAAGCTCCCCGGCGGCCGGGTGGGGATTGCTTTAGAGCTGTAATGGCTAAATGAGCAAAAATTTTTACATTTATTAATTATAATGGCATATTAATGCTTTTAATGTAAATCAGAGTATTTTTTCCAGGTTTTTATTCGACTAACCTTTTTGGCCCGTAGTTCGAGAATCGTATTTATGAAAATTTGTGTCGTATCCCAGTCGTTTTACCCGTACATCGGAGGCGTGACCCGGTACCTGCAGTCGCTGGGCAGGAAACTGACCGCCCGGGGGGATGAGATGGTGGTCGTACACCTGCGGTCCTCCGACATGCCCGAGTACGAGGTCATAGACGGGGTCCGGGTATATCGCATGTCGGGTGACGAGGGCATACAGGAATCCATCGACGGCTACTTCCGCTTTAAGGAGCTCATCATCGACGTGACCCACGGCCGGAAGATGGCTCCGCTGGAGGACCGGTTCGACTATGGGTATTCCGAATACTTAGGCTTTAATCTCAACATGTACGAGAAAGTGCGGCAGGTCTACGATATCGAGAAGTTCGATATGCTCCACGTGCACGACTTCCAGGTGATGCCGCTCGCGTTCTTAATAAAAGGGGATATCGACGTGCCCGCCATCTTTACCTGGCACATACCGTTCACGGTGGATACGCCGCCGGAGTGGCGGGAGTTCCTGGCGAGGTATATGCGCTATTACGACCATGTCATCTTCTCCACGGACGAGTACGTGCGCACGGCCGTTGAAAGCGGCCTGAGCCCGGGTAAGGTCTGCAAGATCAACCCGTTCATCGACACGGACGAGTTCGTCTTAGACGGGGATAACGACTTCCGCGAGAAATATAATATCCCTGTGAACGATAATATCGTGCTCTGCGTGTCCCGTATCGACCCCCGTAAAGGGCAGGAATACCTCATCGAGGCCATGGTGGAAGTCGTTAAGAAACACCCCGGCACGACGTGCATCTTTATCGGGAACGGCTCGCTGACGAAAAAATTCATCGGCCGCACAAACCGGCTCGAAGAGCTGGAGGCGATGGTCCATGAGCGGGGGCTCGATAACAGGGTGCAGTTCCTGGGCAAGGTGAGCCAGGACGACCTGATGAAGGCGTACGACGCCTGCGACATGCTCGTCCAGCCCTCCATCAACGAGGGCTTCGGCCTGGTCATTTCGGAGGCCATGTGCTTCAGCAAGCCGGTCATCGGCTCCAACGTGGGCGGCATACCCGAGCAGATCACCGACGGCTATAACGGGCTCCTTTTTAAGCCGAAGGACCATATGGCGCTGGCGGGCCACATCGATAAGCTCATCGAGACACCGGCGCTGCGAAAGCTGATGGGCGAGCGGGGCAGGCAGCTTGCCTGCGGGCGCTTCTGCGTGGACCGGGGCTTCAAGGAGCACTGCGAGATCTACGATAAGATCTGCCTGCAGAAGCGTTTCAAGGAAGGCATAGGCACCGAAGAGTCGATCATCACCGACTGATCATTCTTTTCCCATGAGGTAGTTCACGGATTTTATGAACTCCTCGTGGGAGAAGGACTGCGGTATGTTGCCCACGAGCCGCTGGTAGTACATGTCGTACTCTTCGGCGAAGAGCCCGAGATCGCTGGACGCGTACCGGGCCGCCCTGTTGATTATATCCAGGGCGTTGACGACCTTGCCCCGCTTCATCATGACCTGGGCCAGCCATAGCGAGGAAAGCATGAAGGCGTTCGGCTCCTCGGCGAACCGCTTGAGCAGGCCGCCCGCGCCGAGGTTGTCTGTGATGCTCTTGACGGCCATGCGCACCATGGTGTCCTCGACGGGCAGCAGATTCATAAGCGGAATGGCGAGGACGGAGGCATCGTATGCATCGTCCTCGTACGCCCTTTTGAAGCACTTGCGCTTTTCGGACCACCCGTTCTTGATGATGTCGACCTTGACCTTTTCGGCCTCCAGGCCCCACTTGCTGGACAGATGCCGCTTTTCCACGAGCGTCGCCAGGCGGGCACCGTATTCCAGCGCTGCCCAGCACATCGTCTTGCTGTGGACATAATCCATGTAGGGGCGGCGTAACTCCCAGATGCCGGCGTCCTTCTCCCGCCAGTGCCCGGCCACGTACTCCACGATCCGCTGTATCTTGGGAAAGTTTTCTTCCACGTATCCCCCGCAGCCCGAATACTTATTTAGCGTATATATTGCGTGGATGACCTCCCCCTCCAGGTCGTTCTGCTTCTGGCCGACGGCCTTATTCCCGATGCGCACGGGCCGGCTGTTTCCGAAGCCGACGAGCGTGTCGATGTCCGCCTCGTCTGTGCCCTTGAGGTCGCCGTAGATGGATACGAGGGGGTACGGGTAAGGCTTGCCCTCCGCCTGAACGATGCCCAGGAGGAAGTCGATGATCTGCCGCGAGTCCTCGAACAGACCCGCCAGCGCCAGCGCCTCGGCGCTGTAAGCCCCGTCCCGGACCCAGCAGAAGCGGTAGTCCCAGTTCTTGTCCTCGCCCACGATCTCGGGGAACGACGTGGTGGGTGCCGCCAGGATGGCGCCGCTTTTATCGTACATGAGGAGCTTCAGCACCAGCAGTGAGCGCATATAATAATAGTGCATCCGCGGGTTCAGGTCGAATACGGGAAAAGCGCAGGCCGTATAGTTCCTCCAGAACTTGAGATCGGCCTGGTACTCGCGCTCGTGGCTCGAGTTATCGGCCGCTTTCCGGGCCTCGTCGGGCGTGGAGCCGTATGTGAGCAGGAGCGGTATGGTCATGGGCGGCTGGATGTCGAAGGTTATGCTTTTTTTCTTAAACGTAGCCCGCTCGAGGGACGTGATCATAAGCGCCTGCCCGGGGCCGCAGATCATCAGGCCGTTGTCCAGGACGCTCACCTTCGGCTTCGCGCGATTGTAGTCCGGCCGCGGGTCGACGTCTATCGTCAGCCTGAAGGGGTCCGGGCCGGAGATGCCCAGTATTCGCCAGAGCTTGTGCTTGCCGAAGGGCATGAAGTCGATGGCCCGCACCGTGTCGGCGCCAACGCGGCTGGTGGTCTCCAGCAGGTTCGTGTCCTCGAGATAGCGCTGCTCGCCCACCTCGAAGGGCGTGCCCGTGCCGTCCTGGTCGTAGGAGAGCGTGATCGAGCCCCCGTTAATGTTGTCAAGCGCCCGGGCGAACATCGTCGGAGAGTCGAAGGCGGGCAGGCAGAGCCAGTCGAGCGAGCTGAAGACGCTGATGAAGGCGCAGGTCTCACCGTTGCCGACGATGCCGTACATAGAATCAGATTCGCGCCCTCATTATAAAATCATTATATGGGCATTTAGCGGCCGATGTACTCGATGAACTCCTGAAGGCCCTTGCCATAGCTCTGGCGGCACACGTAATCGGCCGTCGCCTTCATCTCGGGGATGGCGTTCGAGACCGCTCCCAGCAGAACACAGGAGTCCCTGAAGGCCACGTCGTTCTGGGCATCGCCGATGGCCGCCGTCTCGCTTAGCTGTACGCCGTACATGCGCGCCAGCCACGCGGCGCCGGAAGACTTGGAGATCCCGGCGGGCAATATCATGAGCGAATCCACGTTCCGGATGACGTGAAAGGCGCCATCGAGGCCCGAGAGCGCCTTACAGAGCTGCGGCTGGTATCGCGCCTCCACGGCGACGATGACCTCGCCCTGGCCATAGGGCACGCCGAGCTGCTTTAGCCTGCCCAGTAGCTCGCCTCGCCGGGCAGAATCTCCGAGCACGCACTTTTTGCCTTTAAAATGCCCTATGCAGCCGTTCTCGGCCACGAAGGAGTCGAGCAGGCCGTCCAGCTCACGGCAGAATTCGAGTAAAAAGCCGTAATTCCGGCCCGAGACGATGGAAAACCGGATTCCTTTCGCCCCGATGAGGCCGATGGCCTCTTTTAATTCGGGCGCCACGGACAGGCTCTCGTCGGTGAACGTCCGGTCAAAATCGCTTATAACGAGCTTGATGGCCATTACTTTCAGCTACGGCGGACGCGCTTAAAAAGTTTTTCAAATTTACAGGCACGTAGCCTCTATTTTGTTGCAGGGAAGCGTGCCATTGGTTATAAATATAATGATTTACAATTATATTCTACACGCCTGGTGACTCTATGGATGTTTCACTTCTATTATTACTAATGACGATGGTGCCTGCATTATTAGGCATCGTCTGCTACCTGATACCGGGCTACGAGCTGAAGAAATACGTGGTCATCCTCTGCTCCCTCGTCCTCACGGTAGCTTCTCTATTGCTGTTGTACGGCGGACAGCAAACCCTGACCGCCGAATCCATCGGGCTGGGAGGCTTCAGCGTCCCGCTGTCGCCGATCATCCTGGTACTCGACTTTCTGCTGCTACTGACGTTCATTTACTTCGGTATCAAGGATAAAGAGTATAAGGCCGTACTCCTGGCCATATTACAGTTGATACCGCTCGCCTATTTCGAGTTCATTATGCCTAAAACGGCCCATGCCGGGGGCGTCACATTCGTCGTGGATAACCTGGCCATCGTCATGTGCCTCATCGTGTCCATCATCGGCTCGCTCATCCTCATATACTCCATCGGCTACATGAAGGGCGATAAGCGTGTCAGCCCCTTTTTCCTGGTCATGATGGTCTTCCTTGGAGATATGAACGCGCTGATCTTCGCGAACGACCTGACCTGGATGTTCTTCTTCTGGGAGGTCACGACGCTCTGCTCGTTCCTCTTAATAAGACACTATCACGATGACGCTTCCATAAAGGCGTCCGACCGGGCGCTGTGGATGAACCTGCTGGGCGGCGTTTCGCTGATATGCGGCATCCTGCTCATCGAGGCGTCCTACGGGACCACGTTCCTGTCGGAGCTGACCGGCATGAAGGCCGGCCTGCCGGGCTTCCTGTCGTTCCTGCCGGCGGCTGCGATCGCTCTCCCGTTCGCATTCATGGCCTTCGGCGCTTTCACCAAGTCGGCGCTCATGCCCTTTAACTCGTGGCTGACGGGCGCCATGGTGGCCCCCACGCCCGTATCGGCATTACTCCACTCGTCCACGATGGTGAACGCGGGAGTTTACCTCCTGATCCGGATCGCTCCGCTCATCGTGGGCAGCCTGCTCTCGACCATTATAGCGGTCATCGGCGGCTTCTCCTTCATGTTCTGCGCTTTTCTGGCGGTGAGCCAGACGGATACCAAGCGCATCCTGGCCTACTCGACCATCAGCTACCTCGGGCTCATCGCCATGTGTGCCGGCATCAACACGGGGCTCGCCCTGACGGCGGCCGTCGCGCTGCTGGTGTTCCACGCGGTCTCCAAAGGCCTGATGTTCTTATGCGTCGGCGAGGTACAGCACGAAACGGGCGCCCGGGACATTGATTCCATGGAGGGCCTCGTGAACCGCATGCCCCTGGTGGCCTACATCATGGTCATAGGCTTAATTTCGCTGATGGCCCCCCCGTTCGGCGTGTTCGTGGGCAAGTGGCTAGCCTTCCAGTCCGTGTCCACGTTCACGTCGATCAGCCTCTCGCTGGTGGACATATTCTTCATCATATTCGGCAGCATCTTCTCGGTCTTCTACTATTCCAGGTGGGCCGGAAAGCTGCTGGCGACCAAGCCCTTCGATGCTCCGAAGACATCGCACCACGACTGGTTCATGGAGCTGCCGCTCATCGTGCTGGTCCTGGGCGTCTTCGTGTCCGTGGCGCTGACCACGATCTTCTTCGATAAGCTCATTAATTTGCCGGCGGTCTATGGCATGGAGCCGTCGCAGCTCATCACGGGCTGGACCATCCAGAGCGCCATCGGCGGGTTCTCGCCCCTGGGCTTTTTGATCATATTCCTGATCATCATACTGGTCCCGTGGATCGCCATCCGCGTGCCGAAAACGGCGGTCACGCACACTTACGCCTGCGGCACCGGCGATGAGCCGGAGCTGGGCGGCGGCTTCTTCCAGAGCATGATAGGTGAGAGCGTAATCCTGAAGTACCTCGACCCCGTCGGCGTACTGCTGCTCGTGGCATTATTCATCGCGGCGGTGATCTAAAGTGGCGGACCCGCTCACCACCTATGGCATACCTCTCGTGCTGCTCGTGATTTCGCCGTTCATCGGCGGCCTTTTGATTGGCATCGACCGCAAGGTCACGGCCCGGATCCAGAACAGGGCGGGCCCGCCCATCGTTCAGCCGTTCTATGACGTGATAAAGCTCTTCGGCAAGGAGGACAAGGTCGTCAACAAGACGTACCTGGTCTTCGGGGTGGCGTACATGCTCACCGTCATCCTGAGCTTGACGCTCATGCTGTTCCAATACGATCTGCTTATCACCACGTTCATCTTCGGCCTGTCGTTCATATTTTTGGTGCTGGCCGGGTACAGCACGCGCTCCCAGTTCGGCTACGTCGGGGCGACCAGGGAACTTATGCAGATGCTGATCTACGAGCCGATACTACTGTTCGCCGTATTCCTCATAAGGCTCGTGACGGGGAGCTTCGAGATCGGCTCCATCTATACCGCGGCGCAGCCGCTCCTGTACACGCTGCCGCTGGCGCTGCTGGCCATTTTCATCATACTGCCGATCAAAGCCAGGAAGTCGCCCTTCGATATCTCGGACGCGCACCAGGAGATCGCCCAGGGGCCGGAGACGGAGTACTCGGGTAAATATTTAGGGCTCCTGTACGTTACGCACTTCTACGAGCTGTTCTTCATCCTCTGGTTCATCAGCCTGTTCTTCGTGAAGGACGCCGCCCTGGGAGGCCTTGTCGTACCGGGCTGGATCATGCAGATACTGCTTATGCTCATTGCCTACGTTTTCCTCATCATCACCGATAACTTGACGGCGAGGCTCAGGGTCGACCAGATGCTGAAGCAAGTATTCATAGTTGGAATGGCATTGCTGATAATTAACCTGATATATATCGTCATGACCGGGAAGTGGATCGCATGACTCTGACGGAGCTTTCAAGGAAAAAATCGCCCTGGGTCCTGCACGTGGGCAGCGGCGGATGCAACGGATGCGACCTGGAAATATTAGCGTGCCTGACGCCGAGGTACGACGTGAGCCGTTTCGGCGTGATGAGCACGGGCAACCCGAAGCACGCCGACATCATGCTCGTCGTCGGCCCCGTCACCATCAAATATAAGGACATCATCAAGAACCTGTACGACCAGATGCCCGACCCCAAGGCGGTCATCGCCGTCGGGACGTGCGCGAGCACGGGGGGCATCTACCAGGGATGCTACGGCCACTGCGGCGGAGTCGATAAGGTCATCCCCGTGGACGTCTACGTGCCCGGCTGCAACGTGCGGCCGGAGGCCGTGATCGACGGCCTGGTGCTGGCGCTGGACATACTGAATGAAAAGGAGAAGAAGCTTCTGGAAGAAAGAAAAGAGAAAGCGAAGGGGGCGGCTTAATGGAAGCGAAGACCGTCACCCAGGCCGAGCTCCAGGGCATCGTGAACGGCCTGAAGGCCCGGGACGCGAGGCTCATCACCATCGTCGGCGTGGACACCGGCGAGAACATCGAGGTAATATACTTCTTCCACACCGGCATCGGCCGGACAGAGAACTACCGGGTCGTCGTGCCGAAGGCCGGAGGCAACGAGGAGATTGAGAGCATAACGCCCATCATCCCCGCGGCGTACATCGCGGAGAATGAGCTGTGCGAGATGTTCGGCGTGCGCGTAAAAAACGTGCCCGGGCGGTTTTTCCTGCACCCGAGCATCAACGCCCCATTGAGGAGGAAATGACATGAGGACGAGCATACAGTTCGGCCCCCAGCACCCCGTCTGGATCGAGCCGCTGCGCCTGAAGCTTACCATGGATGGCGAGATCGTGAAGGGCGTGGATCTCGAGGCGGGCTATGTCCACAGGGGGCTCGAGAAAAAATTCGAATGGGACTATAATAAGGGCGCCTATCTATCGGAGCGCGTATGCGCTATCTGCACCCAGCACCACTCGACCTGCTACTGCCTGGCGGTCGAGGGCACGATGGCGGGCCTGGAACTGCCCCGCCGGGCGGCCATCATCAGGACGATCATGCTGGAGCTGGAGAGGCTCCATAGCCACTTTTTGGCCATCGGCCTGACGCTCGAGTCTATCGGCTTCGAGAATTTGTTCATGCTGTGCTTCCGGAACAGGGAGCAGGTGCTCGACGTGTTCGAGCGCACGACGGGCAACCGCGTGCTCCACGGCATCAACATCGTCGGCGGCGTCACCCGGAATATAGGCCCCGAAATGGGCAAGGAGATCCTCGATTTCTGCGACGATATCGAAAAGCGCGCCCGTGACCTGGAGAAGATGATCGTCAACAGCTACACGATCAAGGAGAGGATGCAGGGCGTCGGCGTCATGACCGAGAAGATGGCGAAGGAGCTTGGCGTCGTCGGGCCTGTGGCCCGAGGCAGTAATGTCCCCTACGACGTGAGGCACGCTGCGCCCTACCTGCTATACAAGGAGGTCAAGGTCACGCCTATAGTTGAGAAGGACGGCGACTGCTGGGCCCGCTCTCTGGTAAGGGTCCGGGAGATCTTCCAGTCCATCGACCTCATCCGCCAGCTTGTACCGCTGCTGGAAGGCACGCCCGACGAGCTCTTCGCAAAGGCCAAGGCCATGCCCGAGGGCGAGAATTTCGCGAGGGTAGAGGCCCCGCGGGGCGAGCTGTTCTATTACGTCCGGGGCAAGAAGTCGAAGGAGCTGGACCGCGTCAAGATCCGGACATCGACGTACGGGAACGGCCTGGGCATCGCACCGCTCATCAAGGGCTCCTACCTGGCGGACGTCGGCCTCATCACGATAACGTTCGACCCGTGTATCGGGTGCTTTGACAGGTGATAACCATGCTGGACATACTCGAAAATATCCTTAAGAACGCCGTAAGCAAGCCTTATACGTCCAATTACCCGTTTACCCCGTACCAGCATTTCCCGGGAACGAGGGCGGACGTGACCTTTGATGGCACCAAGTGCATCCTGTGCCAGCTATGCCAGCGGTCGTGTCCTGCTGAGTGCATCATAATACACAAAGAGGAGACGACCATCGAATACCTGAACACTCAGTGTATCCGCTGCGGCACCTGTGTCCGGGTCTGCCCGACCAACGCCATCTCCCAGAACGAGGTGTACACTAAGCCCTCCCGAGAGCGTTTGACCATCTACACGCTGGTGACCAACGAGAACGCGCCCATTATCAAGAAGCGGAAGATGGAAGCGGCAAAAAAGGCGGCCGACGCCGAGGGCAAGCCCGTCCCGGATAAGCCCGAAGAAGCTAAAAAGTAACAATCGCTGACCATGGGGGCGGCTTATATCCTTTTTTATCAGTCCCCGATTTTTCTTTTAATAACGATTATAAACGCTACAGTTAAAAAATAACGTGGATTCGCATACTGCGCTACATTACGCTATAACATGGGGGTTTACGATGGTTGACTATAAGGCTAAAAAAGAAGAGCTGGCAAGCTCCATGGAGCAGTCCGCGAAGCGCGTCGAGGATACGGGCGCCCGGACGGCTGGAAAGGTGGCAGGATCGATCAGGAGCATGGCGGACAGCATCCGGGGCTTTAACGCGAACGAGTACAGGGACCGGATGATGGACACCGTAGACGACGTGCGCTCCGAGGTAGACAAGAACGTGGACAACGTGAAGACCGGCATACGGGACCACCCCTTCGAAAGCGTGGCCATCGCGGCCGGGGCCGGCATCCTCTTCGGAGCGATGGTCGCTCTGATGGGCCGGCGGACCATAAGGGAAAGGATGTAATCGGCCCCTTCCGGGCCCTTACACGGGCGTATAACTAAATGCCCATATGGGCATACGCCCGATTTAATTATATGACTTTTTGAATAAATGTGAAAGTATTAAGTATAAGATATTACTAATAGAATTCCACTTTCAGCATAACGTTTAGATAGTTTTAGACAAAAACAGGTATCGATATGGCAAGGACTCCGCACAAACTTATACTGGTCACCGACGACGAGCCCGACATAGTGGACGTAATATCCGGCAAGCTGGAGAATATCGGCTACCGTACGCTGAAGGCCTACAGCGGTGCCGAATGTATCGAGGCTGCCCGCAAGAGCCGCCCGGACCTGCTGTTCCTGGACATCCGCATGGAGCCCATGGACGGGTGGGAGGTGGCCAGCGTAATGAAAAAAGACTCGGAGCTCAAGGACATCCCCATCATCATGATCACGGGCGTGGAACTCGATCTCAAGGACATCATGAACCGGGCCCAGCTCATCGAGAACTACATCATGAAGTCCGACGCCAGCCTGGAAAAGCTGAGCGAGGCCGTCGAGGACGTGCTCACGGCGAAGACGGACGTCGAGCGCATCATGGACATGGCGAACAAGTCGGGCGTCCAGAAGGAGATGAGGACCGAGCTCAAGGACCGCTACATGCGGAAGTTCAGCCAGTACCGGACCATCAAGAAACTGTACGGCCTTTATTCCCTCGTCTACGATGATGATGTCGGGGAGCAGAAGGCCGTGATGCTGTCCTGCCTCAAGAAAGGGCTCGACCAGCAGGCCGACGACCTGTCGCGCATCGAGAAGATGCTCGTCGCCGCACAGCCCGTGAAAAGGAAAAAAAGAAACTCAAAAAAGAGATATTAAAGTATCTTTTTACCGGCTTCGGGGCCGGGCTTGACCATGAAGACGTCCGTGATCTTCATGACGATGGCCGTCTTCGGGTTAAGGTTCGGCTTCATGCCCTTGACCCACGTCACGTCGTCCTTGAAGACCTGATCGTTCGTGTGCAGTGCGACCGTCCCCTTGATCTGGAAGCCGCCCTTCTCGCTCCAGTAGGAGATAGCGATGCGCGGGTTCTCCTTCATGTTCGACAGGCTCTTCTGCATGAACTGGTCGGATAAGAGCATGGTCTCATCGTCCAGGATCTTGAACATGGTCATGGGGACGACGTTGGGCACGCCGGCCCGGGAGCAGGTCGCGAGGAAAATGGTTTTCACGCCCTGCATGGAATCCTTAACTTCTTGCGTCAGTTTGACCATTGATATCACCATTCGAATAATATTTCATAAGATAGTCATCGGCCCGAAGCATTAAGCTTTTCTTGCATCGAATGGTAATTATCACTGGAGAAATGCCATGAATAGGATAATCCTGAACGTCGTCGATAAGAAGACCGATTTCGCCAGGCGCGTCGTCATCGAGACGAGCATGCCCCTGCAGAGCTGCGATTTTATCACCATCGGCGAGGACACCATGTTCGACCGGGACACGGACTTCTTTACCTTCGGCTTCGACGTCGACACGGGAAGCCGCCAGCTGGCCATTGTCACCGGCGAGTTCCTGCCCAGGCCGGCGGTCGAGCTGATCGACGAAATTAAAAAGTCGCTCGAAGGCCGGTACGAGGTCATCGAGGATAAGGATGAGCAGCTATGGCTCAGGGAAAAGGTGCCGTGAAATACCTGTGTCAGATATACTTGTTTAAGACACGGAGTGTACGGAGGCACTATTTTTCACCACAAAGGCACGAAGAGCACGGAGGCCCACAAAGT